>JAESFY010000029.1_pt1 | contig 257159 bp, 217 predicted proteins | sample 9266201 | NCBI WGS metagenome assembly JAESFY01 (sample SAMN14515071, study PRJNA621656) | algae metagenome | isolation source: Nodosilinea sp. WJT8-NPBG4 and co-occurring heterotrophs from soil, lower... | place: USA: Pinto Basin, Colorado Desert, California | collected 2006-05-27 | reverse complement strand
CTGGGCGCGCTTGAAACATCACCTGCGTAAAACGCTAAAGACCTTTGACCATCTCTGGGATGCGGTCGACGATGCCTTCAAAAAACTGTCCTAACTAGCTCCTTATCTGCAATAGCCACGAATTCAACGGGTTTAAAGATGGGTTTTGCTTTGGGTGCGATCGGCAAGCACACTTAGTAATCAGTAAATCGGGCATTACTGCTCATAGAAGCTAAGGCTTTTTCCTAGCAGTTCAGAAAGGGTAAGGTGGGCAACAATTTTACGAAGCTTGCTGACCAGCCCATTGCTCTTGCAATTTGGTCATCCAAGTCCTAGTCCCAAAACAACCGCTTAGTAGACCTATGACAGAAAAATCAGCATCAAGCTTTTCCCAGTGTAGCCCTGCTCCGGAAGGGGTTATTTCGACTGCCGCTAAATCTTCAGCCGATGCTCCAGCTAACCCTTGAGCAATATCAGGCGAAAAGCTAAACACTGCACCACTGTTGAGGCGAATCACGATCAAGTGGCTTATGGCATCGTAGTAGGCTACTCCCGCTCGAGGTTCTGTGGCACTAGCTTGCTTTGCTGCCGCTACGGCCCGCTGATACTGCTCTAGAAACTGAACATCGTCGATTAAATCAACCATGCATCTCTACCCAACGCTTCAGGAGTTCGGTCTGATGTTCAAGCACGATCGCCAGCGCCTGCTTAGCTTCTTTGTTACTCATATTGTAGGCTGCTAACACTTTAGGCTTGGTCAGTAGATCGCCAAGGCTAATTTTGACCTCTCCACTGCTCTTGAATGCGTGGACGTGGGCAGGGATATGGTCATCAAAATATATCCGAAAGTCAAAGCCATCTTTTCTCAATACCGTTGGCATAAGCCTTATGCCCTAACAGATTCCACGATGGTAATGCTAACCCTCAAATAGCAAAACTCCCCGGAGCAGAGCGCCGAGGAGTTTTGAAGGTTTTACCTAACTAGCCCAACCTAGCCGAAGCGGCTTGACGTTGAAGCTATCAGGAAGGCCGCGTAGGTGAGAATGTAACCCACCGTAAAGTGAGCTAGACCCACAACCCGACCCTGAATGATCGACATGGCAACGGGCTTGTCCTTCCAGCGAACCAGGTTCGCCAGGGGAGTGCGCTCGTGGGCCCAGACAAGAGTTTCAATTAGCTCTTGCCAGTAGCCCCGCCAGGAGATCAAGAACATGAAGCCGGTTGCCCAAACCAGGTGTCCAAAGAGGAACATCCAGGCCCAGACGGCTAGGTTATTCATGCCGTAAGGGTTGTAGCCGTTGATTAGCTGAGAGCTGTTGAGCCACAGATAATCGCGCAGCCAGCCCATCAGGTAGTTAGACGACTCATTAAACTGAGCCACGTTGCCCGACCAGATAGCCAGATGCTTCCAGTGCCAATAGAAGGTTACCCAACCAAGGGTGTTCAACATCCAGAACATCGCCAGGTAGAACGAATCCCACGCGGAGATGTCGCAGGTGCCGCCACGGCCGGGGCCGTCGCAGGGGAAGCTGTAGCCGAAGTCTTTCTTGTCAGGCATCAGCTTCGAACCACGGGCATCCAGCGCACCCTTGACCAAGATCAGGGTGGTGGTGTGCAGACCCAGGGCGATCGCATGGTGAACCAGGAAGTCGCCAGGGCCAATGGTCAGAAACAGCGAGTTTTTGTTGCTGTTGATGGCATCAAACCAGCCAGGCAGGTAAACGGCATTGGCGGTTTGAGTCACGCTGTCAGGGTTCGACAGCAGCGTGTCGAAACCGTAGAGCAGCTTACCCGAGCAGGCTTGCACCCACTGGGCAAACACGGGCTCAACCAGAATCTGCTTTTCGGGGGTGCCAAAGGCAACCACCACATCGTTGTGCACGTACAGACCCAGGGTGTGGAAGCCCAGGAACAGCGACACCCAGCTCAGGTGCGAGATGATCGCTTCCTTGTGCTCTAGTACGCGGTACAGCACATTGTTGTGGTTGGCTTTGGGGTCGTAGTCGCGAATCAGGAAGATCGCGCCGTGAGCAAAGGCCCCCACCATGATGAATCCAGCGATGTACTGGTGGTGGGTATACAGAGCCGCCTGGGTGGTGTAGTCCCGAGCCATGAAGGCGTAGGGGGGCAGCGCATACATGTGCTGCGCCACCAGGGAGGTGATCACACCAAGGGAAGCCAGGTGAAACGCTAGCTGGAAGTGCAGCGAGTTGTTGTAAGTGTCGTAGAGACCCTTGTGACCTTCACCCAGAGCGCCCGAGGGTGGCTTGTGAGCATTCAAGATTTCCTTGATGCTGTGGCCGATGCCGAAGTTAGTCCGGTACATGTGACCGGCGATGATGAAGATCACCGCGATCGCCAGGTGGTGGTGGGCCATATCCGTCAGCCAGAGAGACTCTGTTTGAGGATGGAAGCCGCCCAGGAAGGTCAGAATCGCAGAACCAGACCCAGTCGCCGTACCAAAGATGTGGCTAGAGGTGTCGGGGTTCTGGGCATAGACTCCCCAGTTACCGGTAAAGAAAGGCATCAAGCCTTCGGGGTGGGGCTTCATCGAGAGGAAGTTTTCCCAACCAACGTGGACACCGCGAGATTCGGGGATAGCCACGTGCACCAGGTGACCGGTCCAAGCCAGCGAGCTGACGCCAAACAAACCAGCCAGGTGGTGGTTTAGGCGAGACTCGGCGTTTTTGAACCAGGACAAGCTGGGGCGAAACTTGGGCTGTAGGTGGAGCCAACCTGCGAACAGGAAGACTGCCGACAAAATCAGCAGGAAGACAGCGCCAGTGTACAGGTCGGTGTTGGTGCGCATACCGATGGTGTACCACCAGTGATACACCCCAGAAAACGCGATGTTCACCGGAGTTGAAGACCCAGCCTGGGAGAAAGCATCTACCGCAGGCTGGCCAAAGTGAGGATCCCAAATCGCGTGAGCGATCGGCTTGATATTGAGCGGATCTTTGATCCACTGTTCAAAGTTGCCTTGCCAGGCGACGTGGAACAGGTTGCCCGAAGTCCACAGAAAGATGATTGCCAGGTGGCCAAAGTGGGAGGCGAAGATCTTTTGGTAAAGATTCTCCTCCGTCATGCCGTCGTGGCTTTCAAAGTCGTGGGCGGTGGCAATCCCGTACCAGAGCCGACGCGTGGTCGGATCTTGGGCCAGGTCCTGGCTAAATTTAGGGAATTTAGTTGCCATGAATCAAAACGGATTCTAGTACGACATTTGAGTCATGAGTGCGGTATGTAGGGGCGCAGGCTTTGCGCCCCTAGGAGATTCCATGACGAGAAACCTAGCCCACCGCGATAATTCGAGCCAGGAAGAAGGCCCAGGTAGTAGCAATACCCCCAAGGAGGTAGTGGGCCACACCCACAGCCCGACCCTGAGTAATGCTCAGAGCACGAGGCTGAATAGCAGGCGCTACCTTCAGCTTGCTGTGAGCCCAGACGATGGACTCAATCAGCTCTTGCCAGTAGCCACGGCCGCTGAACAGGAACATCAGGCTAAAGGCCCACACAAAGTGAGCACCCAAGAACAGCAGACCATAGGCCGACAGCGCCGAGCCGTAGGAGCCGATTACCTGCGAGGCCTGAGCCCACAGGAAGTCACGCAGCCAACCGTTAATGGTGATGGCGCTAGCCGCAAAGTTGCCACCGGTGATGTGGCTCACCGTGCCATCTGGACTCACCGTGCCCCAAATGTCAGATTGCATCTTCCAGCTGAAGTGGAAAATCACAATCGAGATGGAGTTGTACATCCAGAACAGGCCTAGGAACACGTGGTCCCAACCGGAAACCTGACAGGTGCCGCCCCGACCGGGACCGTCGCAGGGGAACCGGAAGCCCAGGTCACCTTTGTCGGGAATCAGTCGAGAGTTGCGGGAGAATAAGACACCCTTGAGCAGAATCAGCGCGGTCACGTGGATGGTGAAGGCGTGGATGTGGTGCACCATGAAGTCGGCAGTGCCGAGGGCCATGGGCATCATCGCTACCTTGCCAGCCACGGCAACGATATCGCCGCCAAACACGGGGCTGACGCTGGCCAAGGCGTTAGGAGCGGTAGCCCCTGCTGCCGCTGCATGGAAGCCTTGTACCCACTGGGCAAAGACCGGCTGCAGCTGGATTGCCGTATCCGAGAACATGTCTTGGGGACGGCCCAGGGCGCGCATGGTGTCGTTGTGGACGTATAGACCAAAGCTGTGGAAACCGAGGAAAATACACACCCAGTTGAGGTGGGAGATGATCGCATCGCGGGAGCGCAGCATGCGGTCCAACGCATTATCCCTATTCACCGCTGGGTCGTAGTCACGCACCATGAAGATGGACGCGTGGGCACCGGCACCCACAATCAAGAAGGCGCCAATCCACATGTGGTGGGTAAATAGCGACAGCTGAGTGGGGTAATCCGTCGCCATATACGGATAGGGAGGCATGGCGTACATGTGGTGCGCCACGATGATCGTGATCGACCCCAGCATGGCCAAGTTAACCGCCAGCTGAGCGTGCCAGGAGGTGGTTAGATCTTCAAACAGACCCTGGTGGCCCCGGCCGCCAAACAGCAGCGGGTCACCCTGGTGGTTGTCCAAAATCTCCTTCATGCTGTGACCGATACCCCAGTTGGTGCGGTACATGTGGCCCGCAACAATGAAGAGCACAGCTAGGGCCAGGTGGTGGTGAGCCGTATCCGACAGCCAGAGACCGCCGGTCACAGGGTTCAGACCGCCCTTGAAGGTAAGGAAGTCGGAGTACACACCCCAGTTGAGGGTGAAGAAGGGCTTGATACCCTCAGCAAAGCTGGGGTATAGGTCAGCCATCAGACTCTTATTCAGGATGAACTGGTGGGGCAGGGGAATATCCTGTATGGCCACACCGGCATCCAGCATTTTGTTAATGGGCAGCGCCACGTGGATTTGGTGACCGGCCCAGCTGAGGCAGCCCAGACCGAGGAGACCCGCCAAGTGGTGGTTCATCATCGATTCCACGTTTTGGAACCACTCGAGCTTGGGCGCTCGCTTGTGGTAGTGGAACCAGCCGGCGAACAGCATCAAAGCCGCCATCACCAGCGCCCCAATGGCGGTGCAGTAGAGCTGGAAGCCGTTGGTGAAGCCCGAAGCACGCCAGTACTGAAATAGACCAGATGTAATTTGAATACCGTGGAAACCACCGCCCACGTCGCCATTCAGAATCTCTTGACCGAAGATCGGCCAAACGACCTGGGCGCTAGGCTTGATGCCCGTGGGGTTGGTCATCCAGGCTTCGAAGTTTGAGAACTTAGCGCCATGGAAGTACATGCCGCTGAGCCAGATAAAGACGACGGCTAGGTGACCGAAGTGCGCACTAAAGATTTTGCGCGAAATGTCTTCTAGATCACTGGTATGACTATCGAAATCGTGAGCGTCGGCGTGAAGGTTCCAAATCCAAGTGGTGGTTTTGGGTCCCTTAGCTAAGGTCCGATCAAAGTGACCCGGCTTACCCCACTTCTCGAAGGAAGTAGGTACTGGATCCTTATCAACGATGACCTTGGCTTTCGCCTCCCGCTCCCGCGGGGTAGTTGTCATGGAGACTCTCCTCTCTCTAGACAAAAGCAAATGGAGAATCAATCGCTTTAGGTCGAACTATATCCAAGTGAGCCATGGCCCACAGGCACAATCGATACTTAGGCGGTGATTGCTCTTGAGCATTATAGTCTCGCGATTTGACGCTTTTTGACCGAGGTTTACAATAATTCAATCTCCGGAATCCCTTGATTCATCAGGCTTCCGGAATTGCTCTGATCACAAAATTGATCTCTGGATCAGGGTTCTATTAACAAAACTCAATAAACACAGGGGTTGATACCTCTAAATTGGCGATCGCACCCTCTTTTTATTAACTAATGTTAATTATTGCTGCCCGTCGCTTGATCTTTAGCAAGTTCTAGAGGCTCTAGAGTTTCCGAAATCTCACGTTCTGGTGATGTAGCTGGTGGTGTGACCGATCAGGAAGCATCCCAATGACTAGAAATAATTATTTCGACATCAATAATGTTAAGTACAGCGTTACATTTGGTGCGTCAGCTTGTTACGAAGGGCGTGGCTCAGGCCGGTAGAGCATGACGACAGAGAGTGAAGGGTTTGGGTGATGTGTATGTATAAGGAGTGGTGACTAGAGTGAGTGATGCTCCGTATGACGGCTAAACCTGAAGTGGCGATCGCCATTCTGTATCAAGGCGATCGCTTCCTCCTCCAGCTGCGCGACGATATCCCTACTATTGCCTGGCCCGGCCATTGGGCTTTTTTTGGCGGTCACCTCGAACCCGGCGAAGACCCTGACGAGGCAGTGTACCGAGAATTAGAGGAAGAGATTGGCTATATTGCGCCTCAGCTATCGCTGTTTGAGCGCGTGGAGGATGAAACCGTGGTGCGCCATGTCTATCACGGGCCGCTGGTGGTGCCGGTGGAGCAGCTGGTGCTGACCGAAGGCTTAGACTTGGGGCTGTGGAGCGTTAACGATATTCACCAGGGCCAGCGGTTCTCGTCTCGCGCCCGTGGGGAGCGCCCGTTGGGGCCACCGCACCGACAAATTTTGCTGTCTTTTCTAGAGCACCGTAGGATAGAACAGGCTATTTAACATAGTGTGTTCCTGCCGCCCATGGCTGACTCGTCTGAACAGCTAGAGCTTTTCTCGCCTGAGACGGCGGCACTGCCCGATTATCGAATTCGGGAGAGCGATCGCGCCCGCCACGTCTCTATAAAAGTGCATCTCAACGGCCAAGTAGAAGTCGTGGTACCTCTAGGGTTTGACCAGCGCCAGGTGCCTGAGCTGCTGCATCGGCGGCGCGACTGGCTATGGCGATCGCGCCAGCGCTTAGCCCACCAGACCGCTGGGTTAACTGACGACCACTTTGAGGAGAAGCCGGGGCAGATCGAGGTGCGATCGCGCTATCAAACTTGGCATGTCCAATACCAACCCGCTACTACCCGCACCCTAGCGATGAGCCAGAGCGGTCCCCAGACCCTCTTGCTGCGCGGCGCTGTGGACAATAGTGCCGCCTGTAGTGACCTGCTGCGCCAGTGGCTAAGCCGCAAAGCCCTCGCCGAGTTTGCCCCCTGGCTGCGGGAGCTGAGTTTTGTGATCAACTTACCCTTTAGCCGCATCTCCATACGTGGACAAAAGACTCGCTGGGCTAGCTGCTCTAGCAACAAAAACATCAGCCTTAATTACAAGCTGCTGTTTTTGCCCCCCGAGTTGGTGCACTACGTCTTCGTTCACGAGCTGTGTCACACCGTGCATATGAACCATTCCGCCGACTTTTGGCAGCTGGTGGAGAAAAAGCAGCCAGGGCATCAGCGGTTTCGGGATGAAATTCGCGATGGGTGGCAGTATGTTCCTCGCTGGGTCGAAGACTGAAAATCCTTCGTGAAATAAGCTGCTTCAAGTAGCAAAGTTTTTAGGCTGATGTATGTGGGTGGAAGAAAGCCAGATCTACCGCTGGGGCCATTTCGCTGGCCCCAGCCCCCCTTCTCGAAGGGCGTTCCGCCCCCCTTCACCCCACGGAAAGGATTAACCGATGATCGGTTAATCCTATGTTTTGCGAATGGGCCTGTAGGCAGCACAACCTCTAAAGTTCCGAACTGCGTTCTAGGTTATGGCGCACACCCAAGCAAAAGTTCGATCGCTCAACTCAAAATTCAACACTCAAAACTAAACCCTCTTCCACTCCCCCACCCGCCTACTCTCCCACCCATCCACCCACCTACCCATCCACTCCCCCACTCCCCATGCCCCTCCACCCCCTTCAACCTCCCCACAGCGGCTACCACTGGGATGGCAAAGACAAGCGATTCTTCGAGGGCTGGTATTTTCGCCTCACGCTGCCGGAGATTCACCAGACTTTTGCTTTTATGTACTCCATTGAAGGCCATGCTGGAGGGCAGCCTCACAGCGGCGGCACGGCGCAAATTCTAGGCCCGGATGACAGCTACTTTTGCCGCACCTTTCCCGATGTCGGCCAGTTTTGGGCCTGGGAAGAGGGTCTAGGGCTAGGCCACTGGCGCGGAAAAACCAAAATCCAGCCTCGGTTGCTGTCGTCGTCAGAATTTAAGGATCAAGTACCGGAGGGCTATCAGGTAACGGCAACCTGGCATCAGGGTTATTTGAATGATCCTGTTCTAGGTGCCGTGGCTTGGGAGTATCACACTGAGCCAGTCTATGGCTGGGGAAGCACTGGCCAGCCTCAGCAATCCACCGCTGGACTGCTCTCTAGCCTGCCGATTTTTGAGCCGGGCTGGCAAATTCTGATGGCCCACGGCCATGCTACAGGATGGATTGAGTGGCAGGGGCAGCGGTATGAGTTCGCCAATGCCCCTACCTACAGCGAGAAAAATTGGGGGCGATCGTTCCCGAAAAAGTGGTTTTGGCTCAACTGCAACGCCTTTGAGGGTGTGCCCGACCTCGCCCTCACCGCTGGGGGCGGTCGCCGCCAGGTGCTTACCTGGATGGAGTCGGTGGCGATGGTAGGGATTCACCACAGCGGCAAATTTTATGAATTTGTGCCCTGGAATGCCCGCGTCACCTGGCACATAACCCCCTGGGGCTACTGGCACATGCAGTGCGAGCGGCCTGATTATGTGGTTGAAGTTACTGGCACTACCCATCTCGCCGGAATTCCACTGCGGGCACCAACCCACAACGGTATGACCTTCTGCTGTCGCGACACTGCTCTGGGGGATCTCAGCCTCAAGCTCTGGCAGCGGCGGGGCAGTGAGTTGGATCTAGTAGTTGCCGCCACCAGCACCCAAGCTGGCTTAGAAGTTGGCGGCGGCCCCTGGGATGAACCGTGGGTGAAGCTATAAGCGGGGACGTCTACCAAGGCAGCACGTCTCCATTGGCATGCCAGAAGGTGCCGGAGTTTTCTAACGTCAGCTCGTCGATGCGGGCCAGTAGCCCTTTGACCGATTCTCCTGGGGTAATGCCGCTGCTGGTAAACCCAGTCATGCGGGTCTGCACCAGTCCTGGGTGCAAAATTGCCACGGCGATGCCCTTGGGCCTGAGGTCATGGGACAACGACTTGCCCGCCATCGACAGCGCCACCTTTGACATGCGGTAGCCGTAGGAGCTGCCGGAGGTATTGTCGGCGATCGACCCCATGCGACTAGTCATGATTGCCACCTTTGACCCGTCGTTTAGATAGGGCAGCAGTGCCGCCGTCAACCGCAGCGGAGCGATCGCATTCACCTCAAACTGCCGCCGAATGCTGTCAAAATCCAGCTTATCCAGCGTGACACGCTCCGCAATGCCAGCGTTGTTGATCAGCACGTCGATTGCGGTGCCCTTGAGCCGCTGGGCCAGCTCGGCGACAGCAGCCTCGTTGGTGAGGTCAATGCCCGTTTCTAGCGGCACCCCCAAAGCTGTTAGCTCGTCTGAGGGCTGGCGGCAGACGGCAATGACGCGATGGCCCCGATGCTGGAGCTGCCGACAATATTCGTAGCCAATACCGCGATTTGCACCGGTAATCACATAGGTAGCCATAGGGTAACGCTGAGACGGCTAAAAGTTGGTCGGCCAAATCGGCCAACGCTGTATCAATTTAGTCAAAGTCAACTGGATCCAAAACGCATCATAGCGCCTCGAGAATGCTGCTGCTGACCGTTGCTGAGGTTGGCGGTAGGTTGGGAAGCGCCGGCCGCCAACACAGATAGATTAAGGGGCCAAACAGGGGAACTAAGGCGATCGCCCACAATCTCTCGGGCCGATAAACCCCTCGTCGCTGCATGTCATCGTCAAGCAGCGACGTCAGCGGAAAGATTAGCCCCATCAGGCAAAAGTCTAGAGAGATCAAATGCACGAAGGCGTAGCTGTGAAACTGCGCCATATAATCGTTCCAGTCTCCAACAATAACCGCAAAAGCAATCAGCGCCAGGGTCGTTAGCAACAGCACAACACCTGTAGAGCGCCGCTCCAGAAGGCCAAGCCAGTAGTCTTTTTTGTCACGAAAAGCCTGGTTGCGCTGCCGCAGCAGCAGGTAAGGGAGCAAGCCAATCACTCCACTTAAATTTGAGGCGATAAAAAAGGGCCATGCTGGAAAATTTTGCATGCGACCGTCAGCAAACATCAGGCAGGCATAGATCATCGGCCAAACTCCCATCATCCAAAAGATGGCCATGAGATAGGCATTGATTTCGCCCCACTGCAACGTCACTAGGTTGCGAGCAAAGAACCAGGTGAACGGTTGATCGAGCGGGGCCAGCCAGAGGGTGTAGCCTACAAATCCAATCCAAATTGTCGCCAGTAGCGATCGCCTTACCATACGACCTTCTCCCCAAACTATAGGCACAGTTTGATCGTGAAATAGGCCAGGAAGTCTTGTGCTCTCCCAAGGTAGAGGAACTGAGGTATGGCAAAAGAGCGAAAATGGAAGAGCGAAAAATGAAAAAGATGCCTAATAGGCTCAAATCTCGGCATCTTGGGTCGTCCTAAACCAAGCTTCGCCGGCTGTGTGACGTACCTCACCATTGATGACCTGCAGGCAGAGCTGACCCGTCAGCTACCCATCCGCTGGTTCACAAATGGCCACTGCATTGACAGGGACTCAGAAACCTCCATACTGAATGTCATTGGCTGAGCGGCTGCCCTTTTATTGCGTCGAAACTGTGATGATGGCTCCTAGCGATACCCACGTTTATCCAGTGGTGTGGCAAGACGATCACCTGGTGCTGATTGACCAGCGGCAGCTACCGGAGCGCTACAACATTGTGTCGATTCGCCGCTGCGACGATGTGGTGCGATCGCTGCGATCGGGCATTGTCCAGGGCGGTTCGGCCATGGGTCTCGCGGCTGCCTACGGCCTGTATTTGGGGGCCACCGAAATTCACACCGACGACTCCATTGCCTTTTGGGAGCGGCTGGAGGCAATGGGCGACCAGTTTAAGCAGACCCGGCCCGACAAAGCTCACCTGCAGTGGGCAGTAGACAAAATGCTGGCGGTAGCCCACCACTCCAACGATTCTATTGAGGTGGTCAGGGGTCAGCTCTTAGCCCAGGCCCAGGCGATGCAAGCAGAGGATTTTAGTCTATGTCATGCCATTGGCGACCACGGCATGGCGGTATTGCCCAAGAGCCCAGAGAAGCTGACCCTGCTGACCCACTGCAACCACGGAGCGCTGGCAACTTCGGGCTATGGCACATCGCTGGGCATTATGCGATCGCTGTGGCAAGCGGGTCGCCTAGAGCGCATCTATGCCGCCGAAACTCGCCCCACCTTTCAGGGCTCGCGCCTCACCGCCTGGGAATGTGTGCAGGAAGGCATTCCGGTGACCGTAGTGACTGACAGCATGGCGGCCCACTGCATGCAGCGAGGACTGATCCACGGGGTGCTGGCCGGAGCCGATTGCATCGCCGCCAACGGCGACACCCTCAGCAAAATTGGCACCTATAGTCTGGCTCTGGTCGCCAAAGCCCACGACATTCCCTTTGTGGTAGCGGCCCCAACATCGACGATTGACCTCACGATCGCCAGCGGTGAACAGATGGCGATCGCAGAACACCCCCCTGAGGAGATTTACCAGATGGGCGATCGCGTCACGTCTCCCAACGGCGCAGAGTTTTACAACCCTGCCTCAGACGTTACCCCAGCAGGTTTAATTACGGCGATCGTGACGGAAAAAGGAGCTTTTGCCTCTCACCAACTAGAGAAAGTCAGCCAGCTCTAGCACAGTCTAGAAAACTAACTTTTCTTCTAGACTAAAAGCCAAACATTGAATCACCATTATGATTAAGGGCATTAATTGCCCCCCGCCCTGTTTTCGTCATCCCTAACCATGCCCATCCCGCGCCCCTCAGCCAATGTGTCTCGGTATTTGCTGACGGTTGCTGCCATTACTGCGGCTGTCTTGGCAGCACGGTTTTTCATTACCTGGGCAGCGGAGGCGTTTTTGCACCCCATTCCCATTTTGGGTGGCTGGCTCAAAAGTCTTGAAATTGTCGAGCTGAGCGTCATCATATTATTTGCATTTTTGGGCTTTGGGCTGGGTGCAGCCTCGCGTCACCTAGCCGCTAAAACCTCTGTAGCGATTAAGTCTATTGCCCTAGTTGTAGTGCTACCGCTGGTGTTTTTTAGCAGCTATTGGCTGCGGCATCACCTGTGGCTGAGCCAGCTGACTGCCGAGTCAGGCCTGTCTCGCCAAGAGATTACGGCGCTGGCCAACCAGGCACTCTCTAGCGAAGGCGGCAGCCAGGGCTTTTGGGGCTATTACACGACGACGACCCGCATGCCTATTTTGCCCGCTACCGTGCCCGAGCTCAAGCGCATGGTTGAAGACCAGAAGTGGTTTCGCTCCGAGCTCACCCGTTTCAGCGGCATTGAGCCAGGCGTGTTTTCAATGATTTTCGACGGGGCCGGCTGGGGTATTCGTCTGTTTTATATGGTTTTAGCCTTTCTCACGGGCGTCATCTACTTCTTTAAGGGGCTGGTTTGGGCCGATGCCGCTCGGCTGCGCAAGGTTGCCCAGGGTGCCATCACTCAGAGCAAGGCATGACGGTGCTGACGGTGCGGGTTAAGCCCAACGCTAAACAGCAAAAAGCTATCTGTCTCGACGGCGGCAGCTGGCTCCTTCACCTCAAGGCTCCACCTCAAGATGGTAAGGCCAATCAAGAGCTGGTTGCCCTGCTGGCCCAGACATTGGGTATTTCTAAAACTCAGGTACATATTAAGTTGGGGCACACCGCCCGCATTAAGCGAGTCGAAGTTGATGCGTAGGGCTTGGATGAGATGACCTCCCTAGCTGCCGTGATTTTAGCGGGGGGCCGCAGCTCACGGATGGGGCGCGACAAAGCCCTGATCTCGGTTGGTGAAGAAACGCTGATTCAGCGCACCTGCCGGATTGCACTGCAATGTACCGATCGCGTATATGTCGTTACCCCCTGGCCCGACCGCTATCGGCCTGCTGTGCCCAATACGGTCGGTTTTATCGCCGAAGACCCAAGTCCAGGACAAGCCGGTACTTTTCAGGGACCGCTGATAGCGCTCGTAACAGCCCTAAGCGTTCTGCAAGCTAAGTCGGAGCAGCTCCCGGACTGGGTGCTAGCCTTGGCCTGCGATATGCCCAACCTATCGGCAGCGGTGCTGACTACCTGGCGGGACCAATTAGACGATCTGGAACTGCAATATCTGGCTTACTTACCCAAGTGTCAGCAGCGTTGGGAACCTCTGTGCGGGTTTTACCGGATCGCCGCGCTAGAGCCCCTGGAGCAGTATGCGGATACTGGCGGAAGATCGCTGCAAACTTGGCTAAATCAGCAGGCGATCGCCCTTATCACCACCATCGACGAAGCCATGTTCGCCAACGTCAACACGCCCGGCGATCTAGCCGAGTGGCAAAAAACCAAGGATTCCTAGCGCTGTCCCACTGCGATTAATCTTCTGATGGAGACGAATCGTCAGAGCTTTCCGCCTCAGCTTCAGTTGAGGTGTCGGCCTCGTCGGGTGACTCGGCCTGGGGCCAGGGGATCCGGCTGTCGGCGGCTAGCAGTCGGGCCATCTCCCGCGCCCCGTAGAGGTTGACATGGCTGGGGTCAGCAAACAGATGAGACTGCCAGCGCCACTCCTCTAACCGATCCACCAGGGTAAACGCACCTTGGTTGGCCCAGGTCTGCAAAAACCGCTGGAACTGACGCTCGTAACCCATACGCACCCTATCCAGGTAGTCGTTACTAAGGGGCAAATTCACAAACACCAATGGAATGCTTTGACTCTCCAAAAATTGGGTCATCGCCGCCAAAGATTGGGTCTGCACCCCTTCTAGGCGAAAGGCGCGGTAGGCATCGTCGTACTGACCCCGTACTCGGGGAAAGCGACGGTAATACGCCGTCAGGTTGAACTGATCGTTAACGGCCAAAAAGCCCTGGGAGTTGATTGGGGTCAGCGGTACGGTTCCATAGCTTGTGGCAGCTGTTGCAGAAGAGTTTTCTGAAGCGACGGCAGAGGGTTTATTAACCCCTCCAGTGTCTGCCTCAGGCTCTTCAACAGACTCGGTCCCATTTTCAACCACGGCGTCGGTCTCTTCAACTTCTTCAGAATCTTCAGCGGTTCCAGAAGGTGCTTCGACGGTTTCAACGGACGCCTCAACGAGAGTTCCAGGGGCAGAGGCAGGAGGAGCCTGCGCTTGCAGGGTTAACCTTGTACCCTCCTGCACAGCGGCATAACCCGGAGACGTCAGGATTCCGGCAAAGGTGCGGTCAAACCGGCCGCTGTTGAAGGCGCGGGAGCCCTCAGCCCAGACGATCAGCCGAGGGTGCAGATCGGCAGCCAATAGCTGCTGGGTGACAAAGCTCACCACCTGGGCTGTAGCACCGTTAACGCTGAAGTTGTAAACCCGTAGGCCGGGGTAACCCTCCACTGCCAGCGCCTGTTGCAGTACCTGGGGGTCAATGCCTTGCAGCGATCGCGAGCTGCCCACAATCAGCACATCGGGCGGTCCCTGGGCCGCAACATAGGCCCGGTAAAGGCTGACCTGCTCGTCTAGCACATCGCTACCCAAGGCCGGAAACGCGCGGGGTAACCCCTGCTGATCGGCTTTTTGGTAAGCCAGCAGCAAGTTTTGCTGATATTCGCGGGCCTTGCGTTGGCTGAAGACATGGCGGGGGTCATCGGCGGGGATGGCTTGCAGCAGGGTCAGCGATCGCCCCCAAGCCCCGGCCACCTGCTGCCACTGGGTAGCGGTTGCAGCGGTTGCCGCTAGCTGGCTGGCTCGGTTGGCCTCACTGATAGCCCCATGCCAGGGGTCAGCGGACACCGCTGCCGCCGCTTTGCCGTTGTCAGATTGGGAAATGCCTTGAGGGCCAGGGGAGCCAATGCAGCAGGAGAGCAGCGTGCCTACCGACAGCGATATCACCAGCCCAGCGCGAGAAGTGAAGAGTTTAGGCATGGCTGTTTGAGGGCATGGTGACGAATGGTAGGTCTAGGAAATATGCTGTGCCCTAGCCCTTAATCCCAGTGTAGAAAATTGTGTCGCCGGGCAGAAAGCATTCCCCTTGGATCTTCGACTCTATGCCCTTGCCAAAACGGAAGTGAGAGCAGGTTTTGTGCTCCTCCTGTGTTTAGTTATCTGTGTCAGTCGACAGCGATCGCATTCTCAAACCCTGCATTTAAAATTTAGATGACTTTCAGGCGCGACGACTGCTGCCCCACGAGCACCACATACCGAGTTCATTGGTTACCGACAGGTCGCTAAATTTGACGCAAAGGCCAACCAGAGACAGATTTTCATTTTTTGAACACTCTGCAATAGTGTTTTTGTCTCCAGCACAATTTGCGAGGTAACTGGTGGTACCCCTAAAAGACTACAACCCAGGTCAGCGTACGCCCTACGTCACCTACGGGCTGATCGCCCTCAACATAGCCATTTTTATCTATGAGCTCAGTCTGCCCGCTTACGGACTGACCGATTTTTTCCACAGCTGGGCCTTGGTGCCCGACGAGCTTTCTACTAGCCTGACTACGGGAGTATCAACCCCCAACGCCGAAGAATGGCTGACGATAGTCACCAGCCAGTTTCTCCACGGTGGCTTTTTGCACGTAGTCGGCAACATGCTCTACCTGTGGATCTTTGGCAACAATGTTGAAGACCAAATGGGGCACGGGCGGTTTTTGCTGTTTTACCTGCTGTGCGGCGTGCTGGCCAACCTGGCTCAGTGGTTCTTTGCAATGGGTTCAGAGATTCCATCTTTGGGAGCTAGTGGCGCGATCGCAGGCGTCATGGGGGCCTACATCTTCCGCTTCCCAGAGGTTCGCATTCTCACCCTGGTACCCCTAGGGCCCTTTCCTCTACCGCTGAGAATTCCGGCATTGTTTTACCTGGGCATTTGGTTTGTGCAGCAGGCGTTCTATGGCTTCGCTAGCCTTGGGGCTCCGGCCATGATCGGCATGGAAAGCGGCGGTATTGCCTACTGGGCTCACGCTGGCGGCTTTGCCATTGGAGCGCTGGTGGGACCCGTGTTTGGTCTGTTTAGCCAGCCCGATCTAGAGGTTGGTGCTGAGGCGCCAAGCGTCGAGTAGTCGATTGGCGGGGTGCGGAAGAAAGGGGTGGCAGGCCCCGTGAACTGGGTAAAGTGGGCCTTCTCACCCTCCAACCCAAGGCCGTGATACAGGATAGAACGCCCCACTGAGCAATTTTCCTAAAGCTTTTGCCAACCGAAAACCACCAAAAACTCATAGCAATAATCTTGACTGAGTGATTCCTTCAGTCAATTAGTTCGAGTGCATACCTTTAGACATGCAGACAAGTGAAGTGCGGTAAAGCGCTTTGCAACTTTTAGGCTGCCGACAGCTTATGTGGCCAGCACCTTTCGCTGCACTTGCAGCTAAGACGAGGAGTTGTTACATTAGTTTACAAATGCGTAACAATTAGCAACGTGTTGAGGTCTTGATCCGAAAGCGTGTGAGAGATTACCTGCCCTTGAACCGCAGAACCGGCTGGAGTAGTGTCTGATGGGTAACAACAGTCCTATGGATTCTCAATCCATCCCCGTAACCATGGGCCAAGTATTAGACCTGTATGCCGCTGGTCGCCGCGATTTTAGCCATCTCGACTTCCACGAAGCATGGATGCCTGGGCTAGAGTTGCCCGGCATCAACCTCGGCCAGGCCAATCTGGTGTCGATCAATTTACAGGGGGCTATGCTGGCCGGGGCTAAACTGAGCGGCTGCAATCTGTGGCGAGCCAATTTAGAAGATGCCGATCTGAAGGGTGCCGACCTGGCTCGTGCCGTTTTGATTCGAGCTGAACTGAGCTGTGTCAACCTGACGGGGGCCAACCTGCGCTGTAGCGACTTACGCCTGGCCACTCTGCACTACGGCACGCTGATTGGTGCCGACCTGCGCAATGCCAACCTCAGCTACGCTGATTTGCGCGGTGCCGATCTGACCGGCGCTGACCTGCGCGGTGCCGACCTCACCGGCGCCAACCTGCGGAAGACGACCCTAGGGCTTGCCCAGCTAGAGGGCACCTGCCTTGATCGCGCTTGGATGGACGAAGCCAACCCGCCTCACCCCGAACTGTCCTCCAAGGTTTAGGTCTCCCCCTCGCCTACCCCTAAGCGCTGTCGGCCAAAGCCTGCCGCAGCTGCCCCTGATGCTGAGTTAAGCGCTCAGCCGCCGCTTGGGCATCGAGGTTGCCCAAGTGCATCATCAGAGCGAGTTTGACCTGCTGGTTGCTGCGATCGAGCAGGTCAGCAGCGGCTTCCCGGTCGAGGTCAGTTAGGTCGCAGAGAATACGTAGGGCGCGATCGCGCAGTTTGGTATTAGTTACCGCCACATCGACCATGCGGTTGCCGTAGACCTTCCCCAGGCGCACCATCACCCCGGTAGAGAGAATGTTGAGAGCCATTTTGGTGACCGTGCCCGCCTTTAGCCGAGTCGAGCCCGCCAGCAGCTCTGGACCGACCAGCAGGCGAATGTCAATATCGGCCACGGTGGGCACCTGGTCTGCGGGCACGCAGGCCATGAACACCGTGGTGGCACCGCGCTGATTGGCAGCGGCGATCGCCCCCTGCACGTAGGGCGTTGTGCCCCCAGCGGTAATGCCGACCACGACATCGTGGGACTGCACATTGCGCTCGGTGATCGCCGCAGCCCCATCTTCGGCAATATCCTCCAGCCCCTCAGAGCTTTTTATCAACGCCCCGGCCCCCCCAGCAATAATGCCCTGCACTAGCTCGGGCGGGGTGCAAAAGGTGGGCGGACACTCCGCGGCATCAAGCACTCCCAGTCGACCGCTGGTGCCCGCGCCCACGTAAAACAATCGCCCCCCCTGCCGCAGTGACTCGGTAGCGGCATCGATCGCCGCCGCTAGCGCCTGCCGCGCCCCAGCGATCGCGGCTAGAGTCCGCTGGTCTTCGTGGTTAAACAGATCGACTAGTTTCAGCGCGCTGAGCCGATCGAGTTGGGCGCTGCGGGGGTTGGCTTGCTCGGTGAGCAAGTGGCCGCGATCGGTCGGGTCTACGGTGTTAGCAAGGGGAGAATCAGCGGTCACAGGCAGCATCCAGAAGGCATATACACTGCCGCTAATGTAAGGGATGGCGGGTCTAGCGCACAAACCGAATTGCTACCCCATAGCGAACGGGCTTGCCCTCGGCAGCCTGAATTGTCGCCACAATGCAGCTCACGATTTCGATCAGGGCTAGGGGCACCACCAGCAAAAAGCCCACCAAAACAAACATCAGCGCAATGGTCACGACCCAAGCAATCAGCATCGTCAGTTGAAAGTTCAGAGCTGCCTTCGCCTGACTCTGGATAAAGGTAGCGTTGGGGGCAGCATCGAGGTTAGATGCTGCCCCCGCGCCTTTTACTAAAAGCAGGACTAGAGGCGCCACCACCCGCCAGGGCAGCAAAAACGAACTTCCCCACAACAGCGGCCACCCCCCTAGCCACTGGCTACCGATAGCCAGATAGCTCACCAGCGGCACCAGATGAGTCAGCGCGACCAGGGTCGCATTTGATATCCCCCCTCTGTCATTGGCTGAAGCGGGATGCGCTGGCGGCGTGCTGGCGATCGGTGGGGGAACTGATCCCTCAGCCAAAAAATCCTGTGGCAGTGCAGTTGACTCAGCATTCTTTGCGGCAGCAGGCGGATTTAATGTCGCGTCTATAGCGTCCTCAGCCACTCCAGCCGCCTGGGTATCCGCTGAAGTAGACACGCCCTTGAGACTAAAGCATTCTTGCCAGTCGGCGGTGTCAGAGCCGGTTTGTCGCCCGCTTACCCACACCCCATCGATTGGGCAAGTTAACCCCAGGCGCATCATCCCCCGGCGAATGTGAGGCACTACCAGGTTTTGAGGGATAGCGGTATCGGCCTCAAGATCGAGGTGGAGCATGGTGCCCCGCCACTGGCCACGAGCCACTACACCGGCGGCCAGGGAAGGAGTCAGCAACTGGGCGATCGCACGGGCATCGCCCTGGCGGGCCTGGGCAATCAGGATCGAGATGGGAGTTGACATAGCCCGTGACCCTAGAGCAATTTCTCAAGCTGCTGGCGCATGCGGTCTAGCTCAGCTTGAGAAATTCCGTTATCGTCGGTGGACGGAGCACTGTCGGCCAGCGGAGCAACGGCGTCGGGATCGTTAGGGTCCCAGGTAATTTGCTCGAGGGTTTGATCGGGAGGAACCGCCAAAGTGCCCTCGGGTACCAGGCGATAGCCGTAGTCAGCAGATTCGCAAAATTCTTCAATTTCAGCTTGGTCAAACCCCTCCACAGTGGCCTCTGGAAAGTCTTGGGCCTCCAGCATCAGGGCATAGCGGATGGCGTCGTCCTCATGCTCAAACATCAAGATTATGTTTTGCCCGTTCATGGTTTCGGCATGAATGCCCTCGTTGTCGGTGCGGGCATTGAACAACAGCACGTACACCACCATGGCCCTATCTCGCTAACAGCATTACTTGTTTACTGTACCGGGCCGCTGCCCCACGAACAAAGCTGCTTCAGTGGTCGTCTACGGCTTGAGGCTCTCAGTAGGTGACTGAAGCTGAGCGATTCAGGTTTCCTCGCGATTAGGCCCAGTAGTTTCACTACAGACAGCGCCGACCATTAAGTTCATCGGAAGTGGTAGGCAGAAAGCGGGGAGTTCATTACTATTGGTGGGTGTTCTGCGGTGGCGTAACGGGTATGACCCCTTCTCAAGAACCGGAGCCTTCTCAAGAGCCAGAGTTGGGCGGCGGCAGCCGTTGGCTCACGGCGGGCCTATTGCTGGGTTCGCTGCTGGTGTTGGGAGGCGCAGCGGCGCTAGGGGGCTGGCTGTGGAGCCGCACCCAGCTCGTGCCCCTGCTGGACAGGGAGCTATCGGAGGCCCTGGAACGCCCGGTGGAGCTGGGGCCGGTAGAACGGGTCGGTCTGTCGGGGGTGCGGCTGGGGCCCTCTCAAATTCCACCGACACCAACGGACCCCGATAGCCTATCGCTAGCAGCGGTAGAAGTTAAATTTAAGCTATGGGATTTGTGGCGGCGGGAACTGCCCCTCACGGTGACCCTAGAGCAGGGAGAGCTTTATCTGGAGCAGAATGCCGAACGCGAGTGGTTTGACATAGATCTAGATCTATCCGATCGCGATCCCGATCGCGATCCCTTCATCAATGTGAATCTCGACCAGCTCTACGTCAAAGATTCTCAGCTGACCATGGTGCCCTACGTACAGGGTGATGTCGAGCCGGTGCGGGTGGCGATCAAAAACTTGCAGGGCCAGCTAGACTTCAACGAAACTTTCATTGAGGTACCTGAGGATCCTAATTCACCCATTGAAACCCGGCAGCTCGACTTAAAACTCAGCGGTGAATCTATCCAGGGGGGCGACCTGGATCTCACCGGGTCAGTGCTACTGCCACCACCCAAGGAGACCCCCAGTGAAACCGCCGATTCTCCGATCGACCCGACCGAGGTACCTGGCCCTGGCCTGCAAGCCAATATTAATTTGCGCGCCCAGAAGGCGCGAACCACTGACGTCATGCCCCTGGTCGACTCCTTTCTGGAGGAGCCTCTGCCGGTGCAGTTTCCCGCTGGCGTGGTCAGCGGGCAGGTTGATATTGAAAGCGGAGCTGGCATCCCCACCAACGTCGTCGGCACAGCTCGGGTAGAGGAGGGCAGCGTAGTTCACCCCATTCTGCCCGAGCCCCTGCAAAATGCTCAGGGCGACGTGCGCTTTCGGGGCCGCACCTTCGAGTTTGAGAATGTCACCGCCAGCATGGGCGATCTGACCGCTCGCGCTGGGGGCAGCCTCAACTTAGATAAGGGCTACAACCTCAGCGGCCAGGTCAACCCATTTACCATTGCCCAAGCCTCTGAACTGCTGGACAGAGACTTGCCGGTAGAGGCCAGTGGCATCTTTGGAGCCGACGTTACCATGACTGGCCCCTTGGGCAAGCCGGTGCTGACTACCGAGCTGATTTCCCAAGATCAAGTCACCATTGATCGAATAGCTTTCAGCGAAGTCAGGGCTACAGGTACTCTGCGATCGCCCAACCTAGAGATTGATAACATTTTGGCGGTGCCTGTAGGGGGCGGTGCCCTGACCGGCAGCGGTGTCTTTACCTTCGGGGAACCGGGGCGCCTAACGCTGGCGCTAGCGGGCGATCGCATTCCCGCCGACACCATTGGACAGGCCTACGGGCTGTCTGATCAGGTAGCCCTGGGACCGGTGTTTTTTGAGGCCGAGATCGCTGGCCCTGTCAATCAGCTTGTCGGCACGGCCAGCTGGCGCGCCCCCATGGGCAACTACCCGGCCCAGGGAAACCTGAGACTGGCGGGCAACCAGGTGCGCTTCACCGATACCTTTGTGCAGGTGGCGGGGGGCACCATAGCGGGTGATGGCCTGCTCGCCAACGGTCAGTGGAACGCTGACCTACGGGGTCAGGGGGTGCAGCTCCGTCGCCTAGGGGCCGCGGTTGATGGGGTGGCTAGCGGCACCGCTCAGCTTTCAGGCACCCTAGACAATCCTGGGCTGGCGGGTGTTCGGGGCCAGGGCAATGGTGCGATCGCCCTAGCCAGCGGCGGCACTCTGCTTACCAACGCAAGTCTGGCGGGCGGCCAGTGGAGCGCCAATCTCCAGGGGCGCGAGCTGCAAATGGCGGCCTTTGCTCCCGATCTTCAGGGCACCGCTGACGGCAATTTTCGCTTTACGGGCAGCACTGACAACCTTAGCTTAGCCGGGGCGAGGGGGCAGGGGCAACTCGTGCTCTCGGATGGACTAGCTACAGCGGCATCCCGCTCGCCCCAGCTCGCCCAGGTGCGTGGCCCTCTCACCGCCGACTTGGCCTGGAATGGGCAGTCGATCCTGGTGCGGCAGGCCAACACCACCGGAATACAGGCCAATGGGGTTATCACCCCGCGACTCAGTGGCCCTGGGGCTCCGGCGATCGCCAACCTCGATCTCAACCTCAACGTAGATAACTTCAGCCTGGCAGCACTGCCCGTGCCCCAGGTGATTCCCCTGACAGGCAACGCCTTCTTTAACGGACGGCTGCGCGGTCGTCCCGGTGCCCTAGCCCTCAGCGGTGACGCCTCTCTAGTAGGGCTACAGGCGGGCGATCTGGCCTTTGCCTCTCCCCTCAGCGGCCCGGTTGACTACAACCAGGGCGGCGCGCTAGCGGTAGATCTGACGGGCGGCGGCGATCGCGTCTATGTCGCCAACGCCGGGGGCGATCGCAATCTAGCCTTTGAGATCCGCAGCGGCGAAGCCCTGGCCGAGGGCTACACCCGAGGCGATGACCTCTACGCCACCATCGAAAATCTGCCCATAGACGACCTCCGCCTGCCCCAGGCTGGCATAAACGGCATAGGCACCGTCAGCGGTCTGATCAGCCGAGCCGAAATTGTCGCCAATCTGCGGCAACCCACCCTGCGGGCCACCTTCGATGTGCAAGACCCCAGCATTGGCTACCTCAGACTGCCCAACGAAACCACCACCGTCGCCATTGACCCCACTGCCCCCGAGCGCCCGGCCGAGTCTACTCGCTATGGTCGTCTGCGAGGCAGCGTTACCTACGCCAATAACGTCATTGGTCTGGCCGGGGTCGTGCTTGAGTCGGCCTCTGGGCTCAGCCGATACCTAGCCAGCGGCACCTACACCCTGGGCGACCAGCCCCAGATCAACGGCGAACTCGTGGTTGACAATGGCCAAATCCAAGACCTTCTCCGAACCTTGCTGATTTTTGAGCAGGCCGATTTTCGCTTTAACCCGCTTCGACCCCCCGAGTGGTTTCGCGATGCCACCCCAGCCGACTTGGCCTCGCTAGAGGAGGTGCAGCCCGTGGGCGATCGCGATGCCAGCCTGCTCGATCAGCTCCGCCGCCTAGCCGAAGTGCAAGAGCTCAAAGATATGCTGGCAGCTCAGGGCGAAACCGCTACCCTGCCTCCCCTCGATGAATTTGTCGGCAGCTTCTCGGGCAAAGTGACCGCCAACGGTACCGTGCCCGACAGCCTCAACATCACCTTCGACCTGGCCGGGGCTAACTGGGTCTGGGGCAACGCCGACGGCAGCAACGGTGCCACCTATCGCATCGACGAAGTGATTGCTAAGGGCAGCTACCAAGACAGCGTCATTCGTTTCGAGCCGGTCAGCCTGCGCTCCAACTTCGCCAACTTTTCCGACACCACCCAGCAGGGTGTCGGGCTGGCTACTCTCAACGGCGACTTCAGCCTGCGACCTGATGACCCCGTGGCCCGCACGCTACGTCTGGAGGTCAGTGATGTGCCGATCAACGCGCTGCGCCAGCCCCTGCGCCTACCCGATAACCTCGACGGTCTGGTCAACCTAGGGGCCACCCTCACTGGCACCCTGGCTGCCCCCCAGGTGCGCGGCCAGCTGGCGATCAACGAAGCCACCATCAACCGCAACGCCATCGATTTGGCCACCGCCAACTTCCGGTACGAAGATGCCCGCCTTAACCTGATCAGCCGGGTCGCCATTGACGAACAAGTCGACCCGCTGCGGCTGGTGGCCACTGTGCCTCTGCCCCTGCCCGGTCTCCGTCAACAGCCCGAAACCGATACGGTCGACATTTCCCTTAGGGTGCGCGACGAGGGCTTTGCCCTGGTCAATCTGTTCACCCGCGCCATCACCTGGGAGTCAGGCCCAGCCAGCCTCGACCTAGCCGTTCAAGGGCGCTGGCCCGTCAACCAGCCTATTCAGGAAGCCCTCACCACCCTCAATGTGACCGGCAATGCAAACCTTGAGGGTGTCACCATCAGCTCCCGCAGCCTGTCCAAGCCCCTCACCAATATTCAGGGCCGCATCGACGTGCTTGAAGGCGCTGACACCCTCCGCGGCAACTCTGTCTACACCAACGGCCTAGTGCTCGCCTTCCAAAACCTAGAGGGCGACTTTAGCAATGGCAAGGTAACGGCTGAGGGCAACCTCAAGCTGCTGCCCTCAGTGCAAGACCTAGCCCCTGGGTTATTTGACACCCGCACGGCCCTAGAGGATGGTGGCACTCCCCCACAAGGCGACAATCCCTTCCGCGTTACCCTCGACAACATTGCCCTTGATCTGCGTAACCCTGCTGGCACCTATCGGGGCCGCGTCGATGGCAACGTGGTTGTCGACGGCAGCGTCTTTTTGCTGCCGCCCCTGGTCTACGGCGAAGTGAAGCTATCAGACGGGCTGCTCACCCTGCCCGATACCAGCGTCGGGGGAGGCACCCCGACCGCCTTTGCATCTACCGCAGAGCCCAGCATCTTTGACCCCCTTCCTCCAGTGCTAGAAGACTTTAAGCTAGTGCTGGCTGAGAATGTGCGGTTGGCTGTCCCCGGCATTGTGGATGTGAGGGCCGAGGGTACGCTAGACCTGATGGGTACTGTTCCCAACATCAGACCCGATGGCCGCATCAATTTACCTTCGGGCCGCATTAACCTACTGACCACCGAGTTTCGCCTCACAGGCGATCAAAACTACGCCGAGTTTAGCGATCTCGACGAAACCATCGACCCCTACTTGGTGGCTAACCTATCAGCGGCAGTGCCCGATAGCGCCGCGGCTGGCAATGCCTTAGCTGTAGCAACCCCCTTCCCCCGCAACGAAATTAGCGTGTCTCGCATCGACCAACTGGGTCTCACCCAAGCTGGGGTGCAGACTGTCCGCATTCGCGCCAGCGTCAACGGCCGCGTTAGCCGCGTAGTGAATTTGCAGGGGGTAGAGCTATCCAGCACCCCACCCCGCTCCGAGGGTGAGATTGTGGCCTTGCTCAGCGGTGGGCTACTGGCAGCGCTTGAATCCACCTTGGGCAGTGTCTCAGGCGGCGGCGATGGGTTCCAGGGTCTGCTGGCTTTTGCGGGCTCGGCCCTGCTCAACAACCTGCAAAATCTGCTGGGGTCAGGGCTAGATCGTACCGAGCTACGCCTGTTTTCAGCCTCGCCACCGGGGCAGCAGACAGGTGCTCTCGACATTGGCGGCGAGATTGGCTTTAACTTTTCTCCCAGTATCTCGGTGTCGGTGCAGAAAGTGTTTACGAATGTCACCCCCGCCGTGTTTAGCGTGCGCTATCGCATCAACGACCAGATCACCATACGGGGTATCACCAGCTATGAGCAGTTCAGTGAAAACACCGGCGCAGTTGTAGAATTTCGATTTCAGCCTTGAGCTCAGGGGCAACGCTGGGCTTGTAAGGTGGAAGGGAAAAGCATCACTGCCCCATATCACGACAACGACAAGCCGATGGATCCTAAGCTGCCGCAATCTGCTCCACCCACTCCCCCTACTGAAGAAAAAGCGCCGCCAGCGGAGATTTCAGCTTGGGCTCGGTGGCGATCGCTGTGGGCAGGGCAGTGGAGCAATATCCGAGTGCTGGCGATCGCCCTAGCAATAGCCCTCACGGTGCGGGTGCTGATTGCTGAGCCTCGTTACATTCCCTCCAACTCGATGGATCCGACACTGCACATCGGCGATCGCCTGCTGGTTGAAAAAATTAGCTACCGCTGGCAGCCCCCCCACCGGGGCGATATCGTGGTGTTTGCGCCACCGCCGCAGCTAGCCCAGCTGGGGTACGAGGCTCGTCAGGCCTTTATCAAACGAGTGATTGGCGAACCTGGCCAAACTATCGCCGTTCGCCAAGGACAGGTGATCGTCGACGGCGAACCGCTGCAAGAGGACTATACCCTCGAAACTCCGGCCTATACGTTAGAGCCCGTCACCGTCCCCCCAGGGCAGGTGTTTGTCATGGGCGACAACCGCAACGACAGCAACGACTCCCACGTGTGGGGCGGGCTCCCCCAGCAAAATATCATTGGCCGCGCCCGGTTCCGGTTCTGGCCCCTCGATCGCCTCGGCCCCGTCGGCTAAGCATCAAGGATGCAGCGTCTCAGCTGTCCTGGGCCAAGCAGGAGGCTTACCCTCCCTATTTCTCGACCTAGGGCACTATGGTCTGGGGCCACAACCCCGATTTTCTGGCTAACCGCCCAAAGGCGTACTGCATTACCACTACAGTTCAGGGGGTTGTGTAAGATCAAAGCGACTTCAGATCACGCGATCGCGAGGAAAGCTTCATGCTTGTACAGCTTGTTCGCCCCCTGGTGCGTACCCAAGTGCAAATGCTGGCCCAAGCCCAATCGGCCAGCAGCAAGCTGGTGGGCATGGTATCGCAGTGGCTAAGCTATTTGGGCATTCACACCGAGGTGACCCAGCTGCAAACCACCGGCAACCGCATTCAGGTATCGCTCTGTGTGGGCAAGCCGGAGCAGTGTACAGAGGCTGAGTGGCAGCAAATTCTCGGCAACCTCAACCGAGATGTAAACGCTGCCCCCGCCGTTGACACCCTCGCCTACAGCGCTATGCCCCCCGCCCACCAGAGCAAGGTGCAGCGTCTCTTGGCCGCCATTCTCCACGCCAGCGGACAAGACCCCCTCGCAGACTGGCCCGCTCTGCGCCCCAGACTAGTGTCCATGGGCATGGAAGAATCGTTGCTGACGGGCATTCACACAGCCCTAAAGATACCCATGCCGATGGCTCTTTTAGTGGAGCAACTCGGACCGGAGGTAGCCGCCTTTGTGCTGTCAAAGGCCATTCACATTGCCCTGCTAGACCAGCAAATTAGCCAAGCTGAAGACACTGCCCTCAAAGCCCTGCTCAATGCCATCGATTCCGGCACGGCTCCTCGTGCCGAGTCGGTTTCCGTTTCTGGGATGCCGTAGGTTTTACGCTACCGAATGGCGCAGCTGTGACCTAAGACTAGGGCGATCGCGGCCCATCACCTCAAATCGCAACCGCTAACCCCATGGACTCTGCTGCCGTTCTATTTCACCTTGCTTTTCCTGTGGCCGATATTTCCACAGCAAAGGACTTTTACGTCACCGGGCTGGGCTGTAAGTCAGGACGAGAAACGGCCAACTCCCTCATTCTCAACCTCTGCGGCCATCAGCTCGTGGCCCACACCACCGCCAACTTAGCCCCGCAAAAGGGAATTTATCCCCGCCACTTTGGCCTAGTGTTTTTGGCCGAGACCGATTGGGAAGCCCTGCTGCACCGGGCCAAGGATAAGCAACTCAATTTCTACCAGGGCGAAAAGCGGCGCTTTGTGGGCAATGTCTTAGAACATCGCACCTTTTTTTTGCAGGATCCATTTTTTAACCTGCTGGAGTTTAAGTATTACTGTCACCCCAGCGCTATCTTTGGCGAGGTAGACGAGGCTCAAGTGGGGGATGCCGAATAATCTACTTCACCGCTGAGTCGCAATAGAAGTTGTTCTCTCTCCCCGGCTGTCGCCGTGATAGGTTGAGGGTCAGCGCAATGTGAAGGCTATGCATAAAATTCCAGTCACTATCATTACCGGCTTCTTGGGGGCTGGCAAAACCACCCTAATTCGCCAGCTGCTGCAAAACCCCGAGGGTCGGCGCATTGCTGTGCTGGTTAACGAGTTTGGCGAAGTCGGCATCGACGGCGACCTGCTGCGCAGCTGCCAGGTGTGTGACGAAGATGGGGAAGCGATCGCCCCAGAAACCAACATTCTCGAGCTCACCAACGGCTGCCTCTGCTGCACCGTGCAGGAGGAGTTTTTGCCTACTATGCAGCAGCTCATGACTCGCCGCGACCAGATCGACTGCATTGTGATCGAAACCTCTGGTCTCGCCCTGCCCAAGCCCCTGGTGCAGGCCTTTCGCTGGCCCGAAATTCGCACTGCCGCCACCGTTGACAGCGTCATTACCCTGGTTGACTGCGAAGCCCTAGCCGCAGGCGACCTGGTGGGCGACCTACCCGCTCTGGAGGCTCAGCGCCAGGCCGACGAGAGCCTCGACCACGAAACACCCCTCGAAGAACTGTTTGAAGACCAGCTCAACTGCGCCGACCTGGTGCTGTTGACCAAGGTAGATAAGGTGAGCGCAGGCGATCGCACCCGCATCGAAACCTGGCTCACCCAGCAGCTGCCTCACCCCGTCAAAGTACTGAGCCTAGCCGGGGGCGAGGGCAGCAACCCCATCAGCCCCGACCTACTGCTGGGCTTTAACGCCGCCGTCGAAGACAACCTCGACAGCCGCCCTAGCCACCACGACCATGAGCATGATCACGACCATGACGACGACATCGTCGCTGTCCCCATCGTGCTCGATCAAAGTTTTGAACCAAAGGCTTTGGTCAAGCGGTTAGAAATCCTTGCTGCTAACCACGAAATCTACCGTATCAAAGGCTTCGTGGATGTGCCCAACAAAGCCATGCGCTTGGTAGTTCACGGCGTGGGCCAGCGGTTTGACTCCTTTTTTGACCGGGCTTGGCAACCTAGCGAGCCTCGCCAAACGCGACTGGTAGTGATTGGTAAGGATTTGGATAAAGAGGTGATTCGGGCGGCGATCACCGCCTAGCCCTCTACCCATACAGCCCTGCCACATACTCCCCATAGCCGTTGTAGATCACCGTGGGCTGCTGCTCCCAGGAAAACATCGCTGTAGATTTTCCAATCAACCGCTCTTTAGCCTGCGACCAGCGGGGGTGAGGCACATTGGGCTCTACATTGGCCTCAAACTTATACTCATCGGGGGCCAGCGTATTCCAGTAGGTGGCGGGCTGCTCGGCTACAAACTCAATTTTGACAATCGATTTAGCCCCCTTAAAGCCATACTTCCAGGGCACCACCATGCGGATCGGGGCACCGTGTTGTTTCGGCAACCGATGCCCATACACGCCCACCGCAAAAAAGGCCAGGTCATTGGCCATTTCCTCCACGGTCAGCCCCTCGGTATAGGGCCAGGGCAGATTGCGGGCAAAGCCCAGGCTGGGCCCTGGGCACACCGCCGCGTCATAGTAGGAGGTAAACCGGACGTACCTAGCCCCTGAGGTTGGCTCCACTGCCGCCATCAGCGATCGCATAGGGAAACCAATCCAGGGCACCACCATCGCCCAGGCTTCTACACAGCGAAACCGGTAGATGCGCTCCTCTAGGGCAAAGCGCTGGGTTAAGTCATCTAAGCTAAAGGTTTGAGGATTTTTTACTAGCCCTGTCACCTCTAAGCTCCATGGGTCCGTCGGCAGGGCCTGGGCGCTCGCCCAGATATCTTTGCTACCGCCAAACTCGTAGAAATTGTTGTAGCGGCTGGCGTACATTTGCGGCGTTGGCTCTCGTCCAGCATCGGCAAAGGCACTGTTGGGCCTTGCCCCGCGCAGGGGTTCTCCCAGGGTATTTGCTAGGTCTGCGTCCATAACCGGCGATCGCCGACAGCCTCCCGCCGAAGCAGCCGCAAACCCTACTCCGGCCCCAATCAGAGACTTCATAAACCGTCGTCGCTGCCAAAATACCCCCTCAGCCGTCACTCGAGACTCTGGCAGCTGCCAACTGGGGCGAGACCGAAAGAAAACCATAGCGGTGAGCCCTAGGATTACAAACTGGCGATCGGCAGCCTAAAACCCATTTTGGCATTGCCTTTCTAGCCCTAGATGAATTTGGGGTGAGAAAGGCATCGCTGCACTGAACCTAAGCATTGACTCTGTAACTTATGTAACGGTTCGAGACCCGCCCCAGGGAAAATACGGGTCTTTGTTCTAGTCACCCAAGCAGAAGTTAAAGACTTAATTTCAATCAAGAGCCAGGCACGCTCGGCCACCTCCGTAGGAATCGGCAGACTTCGCCAAAAATTTACAGAGCCGTAGAAATTATGTAAACGAGGCCAAACCCCTTAAGGTGCAAGGCTCGGCAATCCACAAAATTCAGAGTAGCACCCCAAATCAGCCCATTAGGGCCCTGGGAAGAAGCGTCCAAGCAGGGAGACTTTAGAACAGAATCATCAGCTCCTATACTAATGAGGCGAGTCCATAGGTATCCGTAGTTACGCCATTGTGGTCGCTTCCGTCGGCCCTTAGGCTTATATCACGAGCACACGATCCTGTGATGCACTGCCTTGTCGTTAACAGAGAGCAGCCGGGCGAGAGTAGCAAGGTTTTCTTTGCCGCCTAGCCCCCAACTACCTTTGCTACCGTTTAGGGCCCCACCGTCAGGCAGCATAGTTCTCGGTTTACCCAACTGGATTCACCACTTCCTGAGATCGCCATGGTCGCTACTTCCCGATTTCAAGCTACAGGCAGCACCCTAGAACTGCTGCGGCTCTATCAAAGCAATCCCGATCTCAATTTGCGCAACCAGCTGGTGCAGCTCAACATTGGATTAGTCCGGCGCGAGGCCTACCGTTGGCTGCAACAATCTAACGAAACCTTTGACGATCTCATGCAGGTGGGCAGCCTGGGGCTGATTCGCGCCATTGAACGCTTCGACATGGGCAAGGGCTATGCCTTTAGTTCCTTTGCAATTCCCTACATTCGCGGCGAAATTCAGCACTACCTGCGCGACAAAAGCACCTCTATGCGCATCCCGCGGCGGTGGCAGGCGCTGCAAAGTCAGTCGTCCCGTGTCATTCGCCAACTGCAAGCCGACCTGGGCCGTCTGCCCAACGATGCTGAAATTTCTGCTGCCCTCGATATCTCGATAGCCGAGTGGCAAGAGGTCAAGCTGGCCACTCGCAACCGCTCTCTGCTGAGTCTTGACGCCCCAGTACAAGATGAGGAATCAGGCTGTCTAGGCGACCTGCTGCCCGACCTCAAATACAGAAGCTTTCAGCTGGCCCAGGAAGATCAGCTTCGCCTCCAGCAGGCTCTGCACCAGCTTGAGAATCGCACCCGCGAAGTGCTGGAATTTGTCTTTCTCTACGACCTTACCCAAAAAGAAACTGCCGAGCGCATGGGGATTAGCGCCGTCACCGTATCGCGCCGGGTGAAGCAAGGGCTCAAGCATCTACAGGTGCTTATGGTGTCTAACGAAGATGAAACCGCCTAAAACGCTCTGCATCCTCGGAATTGAGCTATCGTTTAGGAACATCGGCTCAGGAAGCAAGGAGGCTCAGCCATGGGGGCGATCGCGTTTTTAGTCTTATTTATTCTCGGCGTTTTGCTAGCTGTCGTGGGCAGCGTCATTGGTGTAATAGACGCGTTCAGGGTCAGCCCCGTTTGGGGTTTACTGTCGATCCTTCTTATCCCCCTGTTGGTCTTTTGGGCCAAATTTCGAAGCCGCAAGTGGGCCCGCAATAGCTCATTGATATTTTTAGGTGGGTTGTTGTCCATGCTGGCGTCGCTTCCTTTCCTGGGCGGGTTTCGTGCCCAGCAAGCCCAGCAAGCCGGTGCCCCTGCCGAAGAGAGCATTCCCGCTGAAGAAGTTCCGGTGGAGTCGGTGCCAGTACCTGACGAGCCGGTGGCTACCCAAGAAAACTTTGCCGAGCCTCTGGTGCCCATCGCACCTCAGTTCTCTCCCATTGCTCGGGCTGATTTGATTCAGTCTACAGACCCCAACGAGCGCCTTCAGCAAATTAACAATAGCCGTACCGATCCCTTCGCCATAGTACCCATTCCCCCACCGCCGCCCCGGGTGATTGCTCCACCAGCCCCAGTAGGAGGTGCACGCGGCGCAGCTACGCCTGGTGCTACTGGTGGCAGGGCAGGTGGTGGGGCTGGTGCTACTGGTGGGACCCCTGTGGCTAGGACAGGTGGTGGGGCTGGTGCTACTGGTGGGACCCCTGTGGCTAGGACGGGTGGCACTGGTGGCACAACATCGGGTGGGTCAGGGGCCGCTCCGGGCAACGGTGGTGCTGGGCGCCCAACAACCCCGCCGCCGTTGGCACCTCTGCCCCAACTCCCGAAGCCTGCATTGGCGGAAGCCGTGCTGGTAACTGGTGTAATGACTATCGGCAACGAAAATTTTGCTGTGGTACAAACCTCGGCTGGTAGTCAGTATGTCAAAGCAGGTCAGCGAGTTTCTAATGGTCAGGTTCTGGTCAAGCGCATTGACATGCGCGGTAGCGATCCGGTGGTGGTGCTAGAAGAAAACGGCATTGAGGTATCGCGCCCAGTCGGTGCTCCGACGGCTACAGCCGAAGAGCCTGCGGCTTAGCGGCTTAATTAAATCTTGAGCAATAGCGAAGCCCGGAGGGTAGCCTCTGGGCTTCGCTATTGCTCAGGGGCCTGCACCCCGCAGCAAGTCGTGTCAGAATGTGAATTGCTCGATGTGGTGTGGGATTTTGTATGCCGCTTGAAACGGTAATTTGGCAGGGATTGTGGGGCGCGATCGCGATCCTAATAGCAGAGGCGGTGCGCGATATTTATCATGTGGTCAGCCACTACTGGCCGCCCCTCATGCGCCTCCACAACTGGCATCATCGGGCCTATAAAAAAGACTTTAGCCCCGTTAGCCCCGACCTCTATCGCCAGGCTCAGCTCTACAACGACACCCCCGAAGCCATTGTCATGGTTGGCGCACTGGCGGGTCTGGCGATTTCTACTGGTATCTCTGGGCTGTGGCTAGGGTCACTGTATGGGCTGGGATTTTTGCTGGCGGCGATCGCGCGTTCGCAGGGCTGGCTGCTCACCACCGACCTCACCCACGAACCCGGCGAACTCACCACGATTCCTGGCAACTGGCGAGTCAACCGCACCTATCACTGGCGGCACCACTTCGACGACACCAACGCCTACTTCGCCGGCTACTTTACCGGTCTGGACAAGCTAATGGGCACTGCTGTTTCTCTCAAGGGCAAAACTGTAGCGGTTACTGGCGCGTCGGGCACCCTGGGCCGCGCTCTGCTCAACGAACTCGTTCGTCAGAAAGCCCGGCCCATTGCCCTGACGACCTCTGCCAACGCCACCTTTGAGGAGGGCATTCCCTGCTGGCAGTGGCAACCTGGCGCTGAAGCCGACCTGCGCGAGGCACTTAAGAAGGTGGATATTTTGGTTTTGAACCACGGGCTGAATGTGCACGGCGATCGCACCTCAGAGGCCATTCAAACCTCCCTGGAAGCTAACGCCCTCTCTGGCTGGCGGCTGATGGAAATCTTCTTCAGCACCGTTGAGACTTCGCCCCAGCGGGCGACCAAGGAAGTTTGGGTCAACACCTCCGAAGCCGAGGTAAACCCGGCCTTTAGCCCGCTGTACGAACTCTCTAAGCGCCTGATGGGCGACCTGGTTAGTCTGCGAAGGCTCGATGCACCTTGCGTCGTGCGCAAGGTGGTTCTAGGGCCGTTTAAGAGCAACCTCAACCCAATCGGGGTGATGTCTGCCGACTGGACAGCCTGGGCGGTAGTGGCCTTAGCCAAGCGCAACGTGCGCAACATCATCGTCACCATCAACCCGTTGACCTACCTATTGTTTCCAATCAAAGAATTGAGTCAGGGGCTCTACTTCAGGCTCTTTACTCGCTCCAGCAAAAGCTGACGGCTAGAGGAGCCACCATGCCTGAGTTACTGATTGGCTGACATAATTTGCCATGGCTGCTGTCTCCACCCTAGATGCCGCTTGGCGAAGGCCGTGTTTACCTGGGGCATGTGAGTCTCGACTAGCGCTACGGTTTCCTGTACCAAGGCTTCCAGGTGAAGCGCTGCGATCGCGGCCTCTTGGTAAAACAAATCTTCCAGCCGTAGCGCAAGATTTTGAGGGGCAATCTCCATTTGCTCGATCAAGGTGCCCATACGCTTGAATTGAAACGTTGAGAAGTACAGCCGATTCAAGCCCGACAGCACACCGAGAATATTTTGGACGGACTCGACCAGAATTTGGTAGTACCAGAGGGTGGCATCGCGCCGAGCCAGCTTTGGCTGCATGCCCCAAAGGGCAAAAAATTTGAGATGGTGCTCCACCATGGCTTGGGCGAGCTGGTCGGAATACTTGGCGATATTGACTTGCCACTGCCGAATGAGGGCTTCTCCGTGGAGCGGCATGCCGATCAAGGTGCCGTGCAGCATTTTCATGATGCCGGGTTGAATCTCAAATTTCTCCAGTACGGTGGCCATTTCTGCTTCCCACTGGGCGATCGCAGTATGGGCAAACTGGCATTCAACCCCCTGCATTCGAAAGGTTTCACCAAACGCACCCGACTGGCGATCGCCCAGCCACTCCATTAGTTCTGCACCCTGATTGTGTTGCCTTGCCAGAGTCAACTCTTCTTCGGTGGGCAGCTCATCGTAATACAGCATCACATCGCAGTCTGAATACTCATCGCACTGCCCTTCTGCCACTGAGCCTGTGACCATCACCGCTTTCGTTTTTGGGTTCGCGATATAGGGTTTGACGCTGCGCTGCACTAATGACAACAGATATTGAGTTCTATCGGCCATGGCTTAACGACTAGATGTTGAGCTATTTAGCCTGCCCAGAAAATCTGCTTAGCTACGGTTGAAGAACTCGACCTGGGGCAGGCGGGGGTCGTTGACCATACCTAGACCCTGAAAATCCCAGCGATTGATCAAGGGTTTGAGGCTAAAGGCGGTGATGGTCTCGATCGCAAATTTGTCGCTCAGCTCGGGGGCATGGGCGTTGAGATAGCTGAGGGCATCGTAGTCGGCGGTAAACACCAGCAGAAACCCCGTAGGAAGAGGCTGATCGGGGCTAGCACCGTGGGGGCGAGCCACCAGGTAGCTGCCGTCAGCACGCGATCGCAGCAAATAGTAGAGCTGAGACACCATAATTTCTCGCTGCCTTAGTTGATATCCGACAGGCGAATGCGAGGGTCGACAAAGCTCAGGGCCAGATCGGCCAGCAGGTTGCCAAGAATCAGCAACACCGCCCCCATAATCAGACTCGCCATCACCAGATACAAATCCTGAGCCTGCACCGCTTCGAGGGTCAGTTTCCCCAGACCAGGCCAGTTGAAATAGGTTTCGGTAATGAAGGCGCCGCCCAGCAGGCCAGCAAACTCAAAGCCCAGCAGCGTAATCAGCGGGTTGACCGCATTTCGCAGGGCATGGACGTAGACCACTCGATTTTCTGACAGCCCTTTGGCGCGGGCGGTTTGAATGTAGTTTTGGCGCAGCACGTCGAGCAGCTGCCCTCGGGTAACCCGCTGGAGCCCGGCAAAGCTGGTGATGCTCAGGGCCAGAGTCGGCAAGATCAGGTGCCAGCCCACATCGACGAGCTTGCCAAACCAGTTGAGGTCGTCATGGATGATGCTGGTACGTCCGCCAATCGGGAACAGCGGTGCCACACTCTGAGCAAAGAACAGCAGCAGCAGGCCAGTCACAATACTGGGCATGCCCTGACCCAGATAGCTCAGCACCCGCAACACGCGATCGGCAGGACGGTTTTGGTTAACAGCGCTGACAATGCCCATGGGAATGGCAATCAGCCAGGTAACCAGAAAAGCCGCAAAGGCGAGCAACAGGGTATTGGGTACCCGCTCCCACAGTAGGTCGACCACCGGGCGCTGGTAGGCAAAGCTGAGGCCAAAGTTACCGTGGAAGACCACCTGGTAGAGCCAGTTGAGGTACTGCCGCCAGGCTGGCTGATCGAGGCCAAACTGGGCCTCTAGCTGCGCCAGGGTCTCGGGCGAAAACTGCGGGCTCTGACGATACTGATCGAGGAAATTGCCTGGCGCTAGCTGAATGACAAAGAAGCTGAGGGCCGAGGCTAGCAGCAGTGTCAGGGCGGCCTGCAAGATGCGCTTCAGCACGTAGAGGGTAGTCTCGCTGTTGGCAAAACCCACCAGGCGTTCCCAAGGGCTAATTGAAGGGCGGCGAGGAGTAGAAGACTGGGCCATTCCCAAATGCACAGAGGTTAAAGGGCTATCTGTGGTGATTCTAAACCAATCGTGCCCAGCCTCGATAAGGCTGACGGCGCTAGGGCGCGATCGCACCTAACAAAACAGATATTTGCCCGACTATTTTGCAACGTTAGATTGCTGAATTGAACCCACTAGGGTAGCCATCATCTTTGATGTTTATATTCCCCCTCGAAAGGCAACGCTCAACACCACGCCTTTGCCTGGCTCAGACTGAATTTTGCTACACCCCAAACCCTTTGGCGGTTCCTAAATTGAACCTCGATCAAAACTAATTTTTCCTCAGGACCTACCTATGACAGCCCTTGAAGCCCCCCCAACCAAAACTAACAGTCTGGTTTTAACGGCCCCGCTGTCGGGGCTGGTGGTTCCCATAGAAACCGTGCCTGACCCAGTGTTTGCGCAAAAAATGGTGGGCGACGGTGTGTCTATCGACCCAACCAGCCAGGTGTTGCTAGCCCCCTGCGATGGGGATATTTTGCAAATCCACAGTGCTAGCCATGCGGTCACAGTAAGAACCGCTGAGGGCATTGAAATTTTGATGCACATTGGGCTAGATACCGTAGCTCTAAAGAGTGAGGGGTTTACAGCCAGGGTAAAGGTAGGCGATCGCGTTAAATCCGGCGACATCCTGATTGAGTTCGATGCCGACTATGTGGCGCTCCACGCCCGCAGCCTGCTGACTCAGATTGTGGTGACCAACAGCGATCGCGTGGCTGAGTTCAAACCCGCCAGCGGTATGGTCAACGCCGCCCGCAACAGTATCTTGGAGCTGGTGCTGGTCGGAGAGACTACTGGGAGCGTTCAGGAATCGGGACCAACGGTGACCTCTGAAGCCATTGTCATTCCCAATCCGGTCGGGCTGCATGCTCGACCGGCGGCAGTGCTGGCTCAGCTAGCGAAACAGTATCAGTCGGCCATTCGTCTGCATCGGGGCAGCAACAGCGCCAATGTGCGCAGCGTGGTCGCGATTATGGGGCTGGAGATTGGCCGAGGCGATACGGTAACGCTAGAGGCGACCGGGGCCGATGCGGCGGCAGCAATCGCAGACCTTTCCACCGCCCTGCGCGATGGCTTGGGTGAAGAGGGGGCTGCCCCCGTAACCGTCGCTGCTGCCAGTGTTGCCCAAGCCGAAATTTCTGCACCGGCCCCGCGTCCCAAGAGCGACGACCCCAATATAATTCTGGGCGTAGCCGCCTCGCCAGGGGTAGCGGTGGGCAACACCTACCGTCAGCAGCGACAGGCCCTGCGCGTTGACGAAACCACCGACAGTCCTAAGGACGAGCATCGCAAGCTCGACCGAGCGATTGACCAGGCCGCGCTCGAAATCGAGAGCCTGCGCGCCAAGGTGCACGGCCAGGGCGACCCCAGCAAAGCCGCCATTTTCGCCGCCCACCAAGAATTGCTCGCCGACCCAGAGCTAATGGATAGCGCCACCAGCACCATCGACCAAGGCAAGAGCGCCGCCTTTGCCTGGCAGCAGACCTACACTAGCCAGGCCGACCAGCTAGCCCGGCTCAAGAGCGAGCTGCTGGCCCAGCGGGCCAACGATTTGCGCGATGTGGGCGATCGCGTGCTGCGCATTCTTACTGGGGTGCAAGCAGAGGCCCTGGTTTTGCCCGCCAACACGATTTTGCTGGCCGAAGACCTCACCCCCTCGGATATGGCCAATCTTGACCCAACCCGCGTGGTGGGCTTTGCCACGGTGGCGGGCGGGGCTACCTCTCACGTAGCGATTTTGGCCAGGTCGATGGGCATACCGGCGATCGCCGGCATTGAACCCCGCATTCTGGACTTAGCTGACGGCACTTCAGTAATTCTCGACGGCACCAAGGGCCGGGTGAGGCTTAACGCCTCCGTAGACGAACTGGAGCAAACCCAGAATCGCATTGTCCGCCAAAAGGCCAAGCAGGCGAAGGATCTGGAGCATGCCTTTGCACCTGCCATCACTCAGGATGGGCAGCAGATTGAGGTAGTCGCCAACATCGGCAGTCAAAAAGATGCTGAAGCGTCGCTCAAGGTGGGCGGCGAAGGGGTCGGTCTGCTCAGAACAGAGTTTGTGTTCATGGAGGCTAGCTCGGCCCCCACGGAGGATGAGCAGGAGGCGATCTATGCCGGCATTTTGCGGGTGTTGGGCGATCGCCCAATGATCATTCGCACGCTGGATGTGGGCGGCGACAAACCCCTGCCCTACTTACCCATGGCCCACGAAGAGAATCCTTTTTTGGGTGAGCGGGGCATTCGCCTGGGCTTCGATCGCCCCGAGCTGATGCGCACCCAGTTTCGCGCCATTCTCAAAGCCTCTACTGCTGGCAAAGCGCGGGTGATGTTCCCCATGATTGCCCGCATGGAGGAGTTGGAGATGGCCAAAGCGGTAATGGAAGAAGAACGCCAAAAGCTGGGTGTGCCACCCATTGAGATTGGCATCATGGTCGAGGTGCCCGCCGCCGCTGTGTCCGCTGAGCGGTTTGCAGAACAGGTGGACTTCTTTTCTATCGGCACCAACGACCTGACTCAATACACCCTGGCGATGGATCGCGGCCACCCCAAGCTGGCCCCCTACGTCGATGCCCTTAACCCCAGCGTGCTGCGCATGATTGACCTGACGGTGCGGGGGGCCGACAAGCACGGCAAGTGGGTGGGTGTCTGTGGCGGCATGGCGGGCGACCCCCAAGCTGTCCCCATTCTGATGGGCCTGGGCGTGAAGGAATTGAGCGTCAGCGTGCCGGTGATTCCAGCGGTGAAGGCTCAGGTGCGGGCTTTGAGCTATTCCCATTGTCAAGAGTTGGCGCAGCAGGCGTTGAACTTAGACTCTGCTGCCCAGGTGCGCGATCTGGTGCCCTTAGAAGAGCTGTAGGGTGCATTCAGCGGAAAGGGTCGAGCTCAGTGGGATCCATATTGCTCCGCCGATGCACCATCCGTGAGAACCCAAAGCCTCGTAGGGTGGGCACTCCCGCCATCTATCTATGGCAGTTAACCGATTCTTTGAAGCCCACGTTGAGAAATGTGGCGAACGACTGGGTATAAAGTCCAAGCCTGCCGCTGGGGCCATTTCGCTGGCCCTAGACCCCCTTCTCGAAGGGCGTTCCGCCGCCCTTCACCCCACGGAAAGGATTAGCTAATCATCGGTTTAAACCTCTGTTCTGCTGGCGAATTGGCGAGAGACACAAACCCTGCTGTGTCGGCCCCTTTTCTTAACTTCGTCACCCATCCACCCCCTAACCCTCCTACCCCCTACCCTCTACACCCCCACCCTCTATGAAAATCAAAGAAATCTGGAACCACGCCTTCGGGCTGCTGCAAAAAATGGGGAAGTCACTCATGCTTCCCGTGTCGGTGCTGCCGGTGGCGGGCCTACTGCTGGGCCTGGGCAGCGCTCGCCTAATCGAGCTTCAGCAGATTGAGCAGGGCGTTCTCACCGACCCGAAGTTTTGGTGGCTGCCGGAGTGGCTGGCCGCCATTATGAAAACGTCTGGGGACGCCATTTTTGCCAGTCTGCCGCTAATTTTTGCGATCGCCGTGGCGATCGGCTACACCGGCAACGATGGCGTCTCGGCCCTGGCCGCCACTGTCGGCTTCGTGGTGTTTCTCGCTACCCTGGGCACCGTCGCCCTCGGCATGGGCCTGGAAACCAAGACAGTACTGGGCATCCCCACGCTGGATACGGGGGTGTTTGGCGGCCTGATTATGGGCTGCATCGCGGCCTATATGTTCAACAAATTCTTTCGCATTAGCCTGCCCCGCTACCTGGGCTTTTTTGCCGGTAAGCGGTTTGTGCCGATCATTACGGCCTTTGCCGCCATTTTGACGGGCTTGGTGATGAGCGTGATTTGGCCACCCGTTGGGGCTGGCATCAACAGCTTTGCCCAAGCGGCAGCAGAGGGCGGCAATGTACCGCTGACCGTGGCCCTATATGGCTTCATCGAGCGGCTGCTAATTCCCTTTGGTCTGCACCACGTCTGGAACGTGCCGTTCTTCTTTGAGATTGGCTCATTCCAAGACCCGATTACTGGGGAGACCGTGCGGGGCGACATTGCTCGCTTCTTTGCGGGCGACCCCACAGCGGGGATTTTGGGTGGGGCCTACTGGTTCAAGATGTTTGGGCTACCGGCGGCGGCGATCGCCATCTGGCACAGCGCCAAACCCAAAAACCGCAAGCAGGTCGGCGGTCTGATGATTTCTGCTGCTTTGACCTCCTTCTTAACCGGCATTACTGAGCCAATTGAGTTCTCGTTCTTGTTTGTCGCTCCCCAACTCTTTGCCATTCACGCCGTGCTGGCTGGGTTTGCCGACTGGCTGTTTGTTACCCTGGGCGGACGCATGGGCTTCACCTTCTCCCACGGGCTGATCGACTTTGTGTTGTTCAACAGCCTGGGGACGCGGGTGTGGCTAATCCCGGCCCTGGCCCCGGTGTTTGTGGCTCTTTACTACTTTGTGTTTCGCTTTGCCATTCGGCAGTTCAACCTCATGACCCCAGGCCGCGAAGAGGATGTGGATGTCGATGAGACTACCGCCACTATCACCGGAGATAAAGCCGCAATGGCCAAAGCTCTAGTACTGGCCTTTGGCGGCCGCAGCAACATCAAAAACCTGGATGCCTGCATTACCCGTCTGCGGATCAGCGTGGATGATATGGCGAAGGTTAACGTCCCCCGATTAAAGGCCTTAGGAGCCTCTGGGGTTTTGCAAATGGGACAAAATGCCCAGGCTATTTTTGGGCCGCAGTCTGACAATCTCAAAACCGATATGGCCGACTACCTCAAAACCGCTGGCCCTGAAGCCGATGTAGTGGAAGTACCTGCCACAGGCTTTGTGAATGAAACCACCCCCGATCCGATCGCAATTCCCTCTGACCCCCGAGCGGCCCAAAAAGCCGAGGCCACGATCGCGGCCTTGGGCGGTGCCAACAACATTCGCACCGTTGACTCCGTTGCCCTGACCCGACTGCGGGTAGAAGTCACCGACCCCGCTGCCGTTGACGAAACCGCACTCCAGGCCGCTGGGGTGCAAGGCATCATGCGGCTACAGAATGACGTGCTGCACTTGGTGACTGGGCTCAACGCCGATCAGTACGCTGATGAAATCGCCCAGCGACTAGCTGCCAAGGTGTAGGTTGATCTATTGGGCCACTAGGGCGTAGGCGTTTGCGATCGCCCCTGCCGCCCTACAAAATTCATAGCAAATTAGCATTTCATCAATTCAGTGTTGATGAAGGATTTTTATGCTCCACCCGCTACTCAAAACAGCTCTCGCTATCGGATGTAGAGTGTTTCAACTAAAAAATACTTGTCCGGGATTTTATCGCGACCCGCCCATTGGGCCGAGTTCGCGTCCTTGGAAGGGTATTTTTTTAGTTGAGATACTCTTAGCATCCTTGGCCCTAACTCCTACTTCCTAAGGCCATATAGCCACAAAAAACCCCAGCCGTCCAAAGCTGGGGTTATCAGGTTAAATGGCTGATTCAACGATTTGATTTAAGGTTTTGATTTAACGGTTTAATTTATGAAAATGCGTTAGTGGTGCTTTTGTTCTAGTCAATAACGTTGTCTCTTGGGCCTAGCCCGCCAGCATCAGTCAATGAACTATGACATTGTCAACACTGCATAAAGTTTATGTTAGCTCAACATTGTCCGCCGTTACACAGACTACGTTTAAGTAAATCTATAGAGCAGTGCAGCAGGCACTATCTAGCCTCCACCAAGCGCAGAAAACTAGGCCCAGCCCCATTTTGCCTTGGGGCTATGGGTAACGGTCTACCATTTTTTTATCAGTAAACTACTACAGCTCAAAGCGACTAAAACTCCTAGCTAGTCTCGCGGGCGGCATTGTAAATCGCTTCGTTAGCCTGCACCGACTTCTGCAAATCGACCACAGGGCGCGGATAGTCAACACCGAGGATAACCCCAAAGCGCTTTTGCTCCACCGGCTGAAGTTTCCACGGCTCGTGTACCTTCGCTGCGGGGACATTTGTTAGTTCTGGCAGCCAGTGCTTTACGTAGAGGCCGTCGGGGTCATAGTCCTTCGACTGCTTAGGAATGTTGAAATAGCGAAAGCCCCGCGCGTCGTTGCCAACTCCAGCTGTGTAATTCCAGTTGCCGTAGTTACTGCATGGGTCGTGATCGACTAGCAGCGACTCAAACCACTCAGCCCCCATACGCCAGTCAATACCCAGATTTTTGGTCAGAAAGCTAGCTACATTCTGCCGTCCTCGGTTCGACATAAACCCAGAGTGAGCAAGCTCGCGCATGTTGGCATCCACCAATGGAAAGCCGGTTTTGCCATTGCGCCAAGCGTCAAAGCGAGGCCAGTCCTGCTGCCAGTCGATCAGCAGCCCCCGCAGGCCAGACGGGTAAAACACTTTGTTGCCGTGCTTGGCGCAGATCAAGCGAAAGTAGTCGCGCCACAGCAGCTCAAAGACCAGCCAGTAGGTGGAATCATTGCGAATGCGCTCCGCTTCGTAGTCTTGCACCGTCTCGTACACCCGCCGGGGCGAGAGACAGCCCATCGCTAGCCAGGCCGACAGCTTAGACGAGTAGTCGGCTCCCACCATGCCGTTGCGGGTCTGCTTATAGGTCTTGAGGCAGTCGGCCTCCCAGACGTAGTGGTTGAGGCGAGCCAGGCCAGCCGTTTCGCCTCCCTCAAAGGTGAGCACGGCGCGGCTGTTAGGGGTTGGAGCCTCCAGGCCAAAGTCTGCCAGGGTGGGCATGGTGCCAGAATTGACTTGAGGCAGGGGCAGCATTTTTCGGGGCGTGGATAGGGCCACATCCACTGTGCTGTGCTGTTCCACCTGTTTGCGAAACTGGGTAAACACCTCGGGCAGGCGGCTGATGGCAAAGGGCAGGTTGTCGGGATGGTAGAGGGTAGCTCCCCAGTACATCTCTGTTTTGCAGCCCATAGCTGCTAATTTGGTCTCTACCGCCTGCTCCACCTGCAGTTCTTCAGCGGTGACTTCCTCATGCCAGTAGACCGCCTCAACGCTGTGAGCTTTCACCAGCTCTGGAATAATGTCTTCGGGCTGGCCCACGCGCACAACGAGGTCGCTGCCCAGGGCTTGGAGCGATCGCCGCAAATCTGCCACACTCTCTAGCAAAAACTGCGCCCGATAGGCTCCTGTTTTGGGAAAACCAAAGGCGGTTTGGCCAAACTGACGCGGGTCAAAACAGTAGAGGGGAATAACTGGCTGACCGGCCCGCAGCGCCTCATCGAGAGGCTGATGGTCGTGGAGGCGAAGGTCGTTGCGAAACCAGACAAGAGTAGGCATGGGAGGGCAGGGAGTGATGGAGTGGGGACGTGATGGGGAAGAGGGGGAGATGGGGAAGGTAGGGCAGGGATAGGGGGAGGAGGCAGGGTACATCCGGCGGTCGGGGATTGGGCTAAAACCTCTGGCTTTAGTTCCACCAATGCACCGTTGATGCGCTATTTGGCAGTTATTCGCTGAGCGGAGGATTGCTTTATTAAGTATTCTAAAGAGCTATCTACCCCCACGCAGGAGATTTTCGCGATGGCGATTCAAGTAGGCGATACTGCTCCCGATTTCACGTTGCCTAACCAGGCGGGCGAGACTGTTACCCTAAGCAGCTTTCGGGGCCAAAAGGCGGTAGTGCTGTACTTTTACCCCAAAGACGATACCCCTGGCTGCACTGTAGAATCGTGCTCATTTCGCGACAGCTACGAAGACTTTGTTGAGATGGGGGCCGAGGTCATCGGCATCAGCAGCGACTCGACTGACTCGCACAAAGCCTTTGCCCAAAAGCACAATCTGCCCTTTACCCTGGTCAGCGATCGCGGCTCTGCCGTGCGCAAGGCCTATGGTGTGCCCACCACCCTGGGGCTACTACCCGGTCGAGTCACCTACATCATCGACAAAGAGGGCAAGGTACGGCATATTTTTAATTCCCAATTTAACCCCAAAGGCCATGTAGAGCAGGCCATGGGTATTCTCAAAACCCTACAACCCGCTTGATATGGAACTCCAACCCGAGCATTATGAACTGGCGATCGCCCTATCGGCCATAGAAGGGGCGATGGCCGGTCTCTGGTATCCCAGTGAAAGCGATGCCCTGGTTTCCCTGGTGATCTACGCCGACCCCCTGCCCGATACGGAGGCCCTGGCCCAAAAGCTAGGGGCTGGCGAGGAGCACCTCGAAATTCGGCCCGCCGAAACGTTTTTTCGGCCGGTGCTCAACAACCCCTACTGGGCCAGTGAACAGGGCGGCCACCTGGCGCAAAAATTTGCTAATCTCCGCGATGTGCTAGAAACCCACCTAGAAGATCTCCAGAGCATTCGCGTGGGTGTGGGCAACGTGACGTTATACCTGCTGGGACGCCACTCTAGCGGCTGCTACCTCGGTGCCTGTACCCACGTCGTCGAGACGTAGCCACTCCGGTCAGATAACGGTAGCCTGACGGTAGCAACCGAGGCAGTGTATCTATGGCTTTTCAAACCCCAGACTGGGTAAAGCACGCGGTCTTTTACCAAATTTTCCCCGACCGATTTGCCCGTACCCAGCAGCATCTCGATGACCCGGCCATGGCCGTGACCTTAGAACCTTGGGAATCGCCGCCGACGCCCTTTGGCTACAAGGGCGGCGACCTCTGGGGCGTGGCCGAAAAACTCGACTATCTGGCAGATCTAGGGGTTACAGCCATCTACATGACGCCGATTTTTCAGTCGGCCTGCAATCACCGCTACCACACCCACGACTATTACCAGGTTGACCCACTGTTGGGGGGCAATCCGGCTTTTTTTGATCTGCTAGAAGCCGCCCACGCCAAAGACATCAAAGTGGTGTTGGATGGCGTATTCAACCACTGTAGTCGCGGCTTTTTCTTCTTTAACGACATTCTTGAAAACGGCCCCAACTCTCCCTGGCTGGAATGGTTTGAGGTGGAGGGCTGGCCTTTGTCGGCCTACGACGGGTCGCAGCCCGCTAACTACCGCAGCTGGGTCGACAACCGGGCCCTGCCGGCCTTTAAGCACGACCACCCAGCGGTGCGCGAATATCTGATGCGGGTGGGTGAGCACTGGGTGCGCCAGGGCATTGATGGCTGGCGGCTCGATGTGCCCTTTGAGATCAAAACCGAGGGCTTTTGGCAAGAATTTCGCGATCGCATCAAAGCTATCAACCCCGAGGCCTACATTGTGGGCGAGGTGTGGACCGATGCCAGCCAGTGGCTCGACGGCACTCAGTTTGACGGGGTGATGAACTACCTGTTCACCGGGCCAACGATGGCCTTTACAGCAGGCGATCGCATCCGCATGGATCTAGTTGAAAAGCCCCATTACTATCCCTACCCAGCTCTGGATGCGGCAGGTTATGCCGACAAAATTCAGCAGCTGCTCAAGCTCTACCCCTGGGAGATTCAGCTGACCCAACTCAACTTGCTCTCTAGCCACGATGTCGCCCGCATCCACTCGGTGGTGAACGGAGATGACGCCAGCATGGTGCTGTCTACCTTGCTGTTGTTTACTTTTCCCGGGGCCCCGAGCATTTACTACGGCGACGAAGTGGGCCTACCGGGCGAGCTAGACCCCGACTGCCGCCGCACCTTTCCCCCCGAAAAAGAGTGGCACCTCGATCTGTTGACTATTCACCGAGAGCTGATTGCGCTGCGCCACCGGCACGCGGCCCTGCGCATTGGCACCTATGAAGTGCTGCACGCCGAGGGCCAAGTCTATGGCTTTAGTCGCACGCTGGGGAGCGATCGCATCATCATCGTCCTCAACGCTGGTGAAGAAAGCGCGCCCCCAATCTCGACCGATACCCTAATCTCTGGGGGGCAGACCGTCCACGAAGTCTTTACCTACCATGGGGCTACCTGGGCCCAGGACAGTCTCACGCTGCCCTCGCGATCGGCGGTGGTGGTGACGGTGGAGTAAGGACAGGGGACACCTAGAAATTTGAGGTGTCCTCTGCCCAAACATTCTGAAATGCCATCACCGAAGCCTTTACCCGCCCCGACGCTGGCGAATTTTGGCAATAAAAAACTCTTCCAGCGTTGGGCGAGTCTGTTGCAGTGCGATCAGGTGCCCGCCCACCAGGGAAATCTGCTGGGCAAACTTGTAGGGGTCGCCTTTGACATGGCCTTGCCAGAGATCTCCCTGCACTGTCATCGGGTCGAGCCAGGGCTCTAGCTCAGCGACGCGACCGCCGCGACCTTTAGCCACGTATTGGTCGGCGGTACCCAGCAGCTGGTCTAGGCTGCCGCTGGCGATCAGCTCACCCTGGTCGAGAATGGCGATGCGATCGCAAATCACCTCCACATCCGACAAAATGTGGCTATTAAAAAAAATCGTCTTGCCCTCCCGCTTCAGGGCCAAAATAATTTCCCGCACTTGAAAGCGCCCAGTGGGGTCAAGCCCCGACATCGGCTCATCGAGAAACACCACATCGGGGTCGTTCATCAATGCCTGGGCCATGCCCACCCGCTGGAGCATGCCTTTGGAGTACTGACGCAACTGCTTTTTCTTCGCCGCCTCCTGGGGTAAGCCCACCAGATCGAGCAGCTCTACAATGCGGCGCTGCTGGGCTGCCCGCGACAGGCCAAATAAGCCAGCGGTATACTGCAAAAACTCCCAGCCGGTCAAAAAGTCGTAGAAGTAAGCATTCTCAGGCAGGTAGCCAATGCGTTGTTTCACCGCACTGTCGCCCAGAGCATGGCCCAGTAAAGTCGCACTGCCCGCCGTCGGGCGAACAATGCCTAGCAAAATTTTCAGTAGCGTAGTCTTACCGGCCCCATTAGGGCCTAGAAGACCGAAAGTTTCACCCTGGTAAACCGTGAGAGAACACTGCTTGAGGGAAGTAACTCGCTGGTTAAGCCAAAACCCAGTGCGATAGGCTTTACCTAACCCCTCGGTTCGCACTACGGCGGAGCGATTGTCTGGCAGAGGGTTGTCTAACTGGGTAGGATCAAGCGGTAACAACGGAGCGCTCATAGAAACCGTGCGAAGACCAAATAGACGACAATCATTAAAGGACTCATTATTAGAATACCCTTCGAAAACCTCTCCCTTGCCAGGGGCCGACTTAGCTACCGTTGTGCCACGCTAAGCGCATGGGATCAGTGCCTTACGACCTGTAGCGTTAAGGCAGACCTCGCAGGGAATACGCTGAGCTTAGGTCTCATTTACTCCTCAAATTGATAAATTGCCATTAAGTTGTTCTATGGATCGCTTTAAGTTGGATCGTTCAAAACTGGTAGCGGTGATCACCGGGGTAATCTCCCTGCTGCTGGCGGTTGGTTACCTTGTGCTAGTTCAAATTCTGGACTTTCGCGGTGACATGGTGCCCGCCCCCTTGTCTACCCTAATAAGGGTGATAGATCCAGCTTTAGAGCTCATTACCTAAGGCTTTGAAGAGGCTATAGCAATGGTTGAGCGGTCTGCCGACCCCAAAACTGAGAGCGGCAGGGCAGCCGTTGCTGGGTTAAGCCTAGGTAATCGGATACCTCTATTGGTATTCTATAGTGCGCTGTGCGTCTAGATAGTCCTCGTCTATCGCTGGCAGGGGTACTCCTCCTTTAAGTTTCTCAGGGCTGTGGATATGTTAAACCGAACACCGAACCAGACGTCGCTACAGCCCCTGACAACGATCGCAACCTTTGTGGAGCTATTGGCCTGGCGGGCTGAGCAGACTCCCCAGGACACAGCCTATCGTTTTTTGGCGGAGGGCACCCCCGAGACTGCCGAGACGATTACCTACAGCGCTCTGCAGCACCGGGCCCAGGCCATTGCCGTGCTGCTCCAAGATCTCAACTGCCAGAACCAGCCAGTGCTGCTGCTCTACCCCGCTGGGTTAGACTACATTGCCGCATTTTTTGGCTGCCTCTACGCCGGGGCGATCGCCGTTCCGGCCTATCCCCCGCGCCCTAACCGCTCTTTAGATCGCATCCAGGCCATGGTGCAGGATGCCGGGGCCACCGTAGCCCTCACCGATAGCGCCACCCTGCAAAAGCTGGAGCGGCGACTGGCCGAAACCCCTCAGCTGCGATCGCTCTACTGCCTCAGCACTGATTGCTTACAACCCGACCTAGCTCAGCAATGGCGGCCGCCGATCATTCAGGCCCATACCCTGGCCTTGTTGCAGTACACCTCGGGGTCAACGGCCTTACCCAAGGGAGTGATGATCAGCCACGACAACTTGCTGCACAACTCTGAGCTGATTGGTCACTGTTTTGGCAATACCGCCGCCAGTCGGGGAGTCTCTTGGCTGCCGCCCTACCACGACATGGGGCTAGTGGGGGGTGTTCTGCAGCCGCTGTACGTTGGAGCCGAGATGACCCTCATGGCCCCGGTTTCGTTTCTACAGCGTCCGGTGCGCTGGCTAGAGGCAATTTCCCATTACCAGGCCACGACCAGCGGCGGGCCGAACTTTGCCTACGACCTGTGCGTACGCAAAACCACTCCCGAGCAGCGGCGCGCCCTTGACCTCAGCTCTTGGCAGCTGGCCTTTAGCGGAGCCGAGCCGGTACAGCAGACTACCCTGGCCCAATTTGCGGCGGCCTTTGCCCCTAGCGGCTTTCGGCCCCAGGCCTTTTATCCCTGCTACGGTATGGCTGAAACTACCCTGCTGGTCACTGGCGAGGCGGTGCAGGCCGAGCCTAAGCACCTCATTCTCAAAGCCACCGACCTGCAACAAAATCAGGTCACGCTGGTCTCCGCCGCCGATGCCGACGCAGCTCGCCCCATTGTTAGCTGTGGCCCCCCGGCCATCCCTCAACAGGTGAGTATTGTTGACCCCGACAACCACCGTCCCTGCCCCCCTAACACCATCGGCGAAATCTGGGTGCGCTGGTCGCGCAGTATTGCCCAGGGCTATTGGCGGCGAGAAGCCGCTACCCGAGAAGCCTTCCACGCCGCCCTGGCCGATGGGGCTGAGGGGCCGTTTTTGCGCACGGGCGACCTGGGGTTTCTCTACGGCGATGACCTCTACGTCACCGGTCGGCTAAAGGATCTGATTATCATTCGGGGCCGTAACCACTATCCTCAGGATATTGAGGCCACGGCAGAGCAGGCCCATCGAGCCCTGCGCCAGGGTAGCGGAGCCGCTTTTTCAGTCATGGAGCATGACACCGAACAGCTGGTGATCGTCCATGAGCTGGAGCGCAGTGCCCTGCGCACCGCTGACCCCGAGGCGATCTTTGCCGCCCTGCGCCGCCAGGTGGCCGAAGACCACGACTTGCAGGTGGGGGCGATCGCCCTGCTCAAGCCCAACGCCCTGCCCAAAACCTCCAGCGGCAAGGTGCAGCGCCACTTGTGCCGATCGATGTTTTTAGACGGTCAGTTTGACGTGGTCTATGGCTGGCCTGCGGTAGATGTCAGCCAGGCTTTGGCTACGGCAGAGGCCTTGACCGACGAACAGGACGAGGCATTGGCTTCTGAAAACGCGAACCAGCCTGGGTTAGACGCCAAGTCGCCCGCCGCTGCCAGCACAACTAACCAGCTAGCCACGACCCTGACCACTGCCGATGCGATCGCCGACTGGATGCTAAGCTGGCTAGCCGACGCCTTGAGGGTGCCCAAGCATGCCCTAGATGTGCGCCAGCCCCTGGCTGAGCATGGGCTCGATTCTCTAGCGGCGGTGGAACTGGCAGAAGCCCTAGAATCGGTCCTGGGAGTGTCCCTATCACCTACCTTGGCCTACGAGTACCCGACCATTGAGGCGCTGTCGATTTATCTGGCCTCGGCCCAGGACCGTGCTACTGTAGCCGCTCCAATAGCAGAGGCCGTCGACCATAGGGAATTGGAGCAAATTGTAAGAGAATTGGAAATGTTGTCTGATGCAGAGGTGCGAACCCTGCTGGGCAGACAGAGTCATTAAATAGTGGAGCGTGGGAGTCAGCCTGTGGAGGATCTCGCTAGGCGAATTAGTAGCCTTTCCCCAGAGAAACGGCTGCTGTTAGAGCTACAGTTGCAGCGCAAACGAGGGCTACCAGAACCAATTGCCATAGTGGGAATGGGCTGTCGGTTGCCGGCGGCTCCCAATCTCCAGGCCTATTGGCGGCTGTTGAGCGAGGGGCAAGACGCCATTCGGGAGGTGCCTGCGGATCGATGGGATGTCGATGCATTCTACGATGCCGACCCCCAGGCCACGGGTAAAACCTACTGTCGCTGGGGCGGTTTTTTAGACGGAGTCGATCAGTTTGACCCAGCGTTTTTCGGCATTACCCCTCGAGAAGCCCCTTACATTGACCCCCAACAGCGGCTGTTTTTAGAAAGCGTTTGGGAGGCTTTAGAGGATGCTGGAATAGTGCCACAAACCCTGAGTGGGCAGCCAGTGGGCGTGTTTGCCGCCGCCTCGACCTTAGACTACGGCCAGATGTTGCTGCAAGGGGCCGAGGTGGTGGGCACCTATACCGCCACGGGTCTGGCTACAACCATGGTGGCCAACCGAGTGTCCTATCTACTCAACTTGCAAGGCCCTAGCCTGACGGTCGATACGGCCTGCTCGTCGTCGCTGGTGGCAGTGCATCTGGCCTGCCAGAGCCTGTGGAATGGGGAAAGCAGTCTGGCCCTGGCCGGGGGCGTTAACCTAATGCTGACCCCCACCGTTACTGTAAGCTTCAGCAAATTGACGGCGCTGTCTCCCGAGGGACGGTGTAAAGCATTCGATGCGGCGGCCAATGGTTTTGTGCGCTCAGAAGGGGTGGGTGCCGTGGTGCTCAAACGCCTCAGCCAGGCCCTGGCTGATGGCGATCGCATTTACGCCCTGATCCGGGGCAGCGCCACCAATCAGGATGGCCGCACCAATGGCCTCACCGCTCCCAACCCAGCCGCTCAGGAGGCGGTGGTCAAGGCCGCCTACGAGCGGGCGGGCATTTCCCTCAACCAAGTGGACTACATTGAGGCCCACGGTACTGGCACTTTGCTAGGTGACCCCATTGAAGCCAAAGCCCTAGGGAACGTGTTTGGCCCCTTTCGGGAATTGGAGCAGCCGGTGCGGCTCGGCTCAGTGAAAAGCAATATTGGCCATACCGAGGCGGCGGCGGGCATCGCTAGTTTAATTAAGGTAGCCCTGTGCCTGAGGTACCGCACCCTGGTGCCCAGCCTGCATTTCCACACCCCCAACCCATACATTCCCTTTGACCAACTGCCCCTGCGGGTGCAGCAGCAGCGCGAACCCTGGGTCGAGGCCGAAAACATGGCGATCGCCGGAGTAAGCTCCTTTGGCTTTGGCGGCACCAACGCTCATGTCGCCCTCCAAGCCGCCCCTCTTTTTACCACCGACCCAGTGACCGATAGGCCCCTGCACTTATTCTGCCTGTCGGCGCGATCGCAACCCGCCCTGCAAGCCTACGCCCACACCATGGCCACGGCCCTCAGCCAAATGCCCCAGACCAACCTGGGCGATATTTGTCACACCGTCAACGCCGGGCGCACCACCTTCGACCACCGCCTCGCCCTCCTCACTCCCGACGTCCCCACTCTAATCGCCGCCCTCCAGCAACCCCTCCCCTCTCTTCCCCACCCTCCCCATCTCCCCGCCTCCCCCGGCGTCGTCTTCCTCTTTACCGGCCAAGGCTCCCAATACGTCGGTATGGGTCGGCAGCTCTACGATACCCAACCCGTGTTTAAGGCCGCCATTGACCTCTGCGACGAACTGCTGCAACCCTACCTGGACCTGTCGCTCCAGAGTCTTTTGTTTGGTGCAGATGGCCCTGAGGAAGACTTACCCACGGACCCCCTGCACCAAACTGGCTACACCCAGCCCGCCCTGTTTGCCTTGGAATATGCTCTGGCCCAGCTCTGGCTATCCTGGGGCATTCGTCCGGCGGCAGTGATGGGGCATAGCGTTGGAGAATACGTGGCCGCCTGCGTGGCCGGAGTCTTTAGCTTAGAAGATGGCCTGCGGTTGATGGCCTTGCGGGGGCGGCTGATGCAGACCCTACCCGCCAACGGCGGCATGGTAGCAGTGTTTGCTGATGCCGACACGGTGGCGGCGGCTCTACCTCCCACCGTCTCTTTAGCCACCCTCAATGGACCAGACAACACTGTTATTGCGGGGCTCCAGAGCGATCTAGAGGCCGTAGTAGAGGACCTCCACGCCCAGGACATTCGCACCAAACCCCTGCAGGTGTCCCATGCCTTTCACTCAGCTTTGATGGATCCTATCCTCAATGTGTTTGAGCAAAGCGCCCAGGGCATTCGCTTCCACGCCCCAACCATACCCCTGGTTTCTAACCTAACCGGGGAGTTTGTCGGCCCTAATCTGCCGCTGGATGCCCGCTACTGGCGACGCCACGCCCGGCAGCCCGTGCGGTTTGCCGATGCGATCGCTACTCTACACGAGGCGGGCTATACCCAGTTCTTAGAAGTTGGCCCCCACCCGGTGCTCAGCGCTATGGGCAAACGCTGTGTGGCCCACAGCCATCACACCTGGCTGCCCTCCCTACGCCGAGGGCAGTCCGACTGGCACACCCTGCTCACCACCCTGGGCCACCTTTACCAGATGGGACTCGCCATCGACTGGGCCAATTTCGATCGCCCCTACCAGCGCCAGTGGCTGTCTTTGCCCACCTATCCTTACCAGCGCCAGCGCTACTGGATTGATCTGGCGTTGCCCAACCGTACCGCCGCCGCATTGGTGATCGACGGTGCTCCCGAGCCCGTCCCCAGTGCCGCCTATAGCCTGACCTGGCAGCCCCAGGCGATCGCCCCCGCCCCCCGTGCAGATGGAGACCGCTGGCTAATCTGGGGGGCCAGCGATGCCCTTTGGGCCAACCTCAGCCAGGCTCTACAGAAGCAAGGAGTTACGCCAATTCGGGTCTCGGTGGGCGATCGCTTTGCAACCCTTCAGCCCGACCATTACCAGGTCTTGCTGGCCTCAGCCCAACCCTTTCACTCCCTCCTAAAGGCGTTAAAACCCCAGGCGATTACCACCCTGTTGGTGCTGGCCCCGGTCGGCAGTGAAGGCAACCTAGACCCTCAGGCTATGACTGAGCCGGTGCTGCACTGGGTAAAAGCGCTGGCTCACCAGTCTGGCCCCGCTCAGCCCAAGCTCTGGCTAGTGACCCAGGGTGCCCAGATGGTGGATACTACCGATGTCATCACCTCTCCTCACCAGGCATTGCTGTGGGGGCTGGGGCGCAGTCTGCGCCTAGAGCATCCAGAATTTTGGGGCGGCCTAGTGGATTTGCCTGGAAAGGCTGCCGCGTCAGAGCAGGACATAGCCCCCTGGCTAGACCACTTAGTGGCCCATGTGACCACCTCCCAAGGGGAAGATGAGGTGGCGCTACGCCAGCAGCAGAGCTGGGTGCCCCGGTTACAGACGATAGAGGTGGCCTCTGATGCGGTTCCAAAATCTGGGGCATTGTCTATCCAGGCGGAGTCGACCTACTTAATTACCGGCGGTACCGGAGCTCTGGGCCAAGAATTGGCTGAATGGCTGGTGGGGCTGGGTGCCCGCCACTTGGTGCTCACAAGCCGCCGGGGCAGCAATCTAGACCTGGAGAAAACTCTGGCTCCTCTGCGCCAAGCTGGAGCCACGGTGTGGGTAGAGGCAGTGGATGGGGGCGATCACGCTGCCCTGAGCACCCTGCTCGACCGCATTCAGCAACAGTTGCCCCCATTGCGAGGGATGTTTCACGCGGCGGGTGTCTTGGCGGATGGCTTTGTGGCCAACCAGTCTACCGAGCAATTCTGCCAGGTGATGCCCGGTAAACTCCAGGCAGCCTGGCACCTGCACCAGCTCACCCAAACCCTGTCCCTGGACTGGTTTGTGCTGTTTTCTTCGATTGCGTCGGTGTTGGGTTCCCCCGGCCAGGGCAATTACGGAGCGGCTAACGCGGGCCTAGACGCCCTAGCTCAGTACCGCCGCCAGCGCGGGCTTCCTGCTCTCAGCATTAATTGGGGACCCTGGCAGGGGGTAGGGATGGCCACCCGCCAGAGTGCCACAGCCCTGGCCCAGCGCGGTATGCCTCCCCTAGCAACCGCAGAGGGATTGCAGTGGCTGGGGCGACTGTTAGCAGCCAAGACACCAGCAACGGTAGCGATCGCCCACTTAGACTGGCCTCGCCTGCTCCGCTATCTGCCTATCGATCGCCCTCCAGCCATCGTCTCGGCCTTTGTTGCCGATGAAGAGGCGGTGCCGGCCCCACAGCGTCAGGACGTTGACCCAGGTGCCCAGCAGGCGATCGTGCCCCCTCTGGAGCAGATTTTGGCCCAGCCCGAGGCCGAGCGAATCGCTACTGTAACCGCTTATTTGCAAGCCCAGGTGACTGCGGTGATGGGGCTTTCGGGAGCCGTTCCCCTAGATGCGCCCCTGATGGAGTGGGGCATCGACTCGCTGATGACCATGGAACTGCTGGCTCTGTGCAAGCAAGACCTGGATTTGGTGCTTTACCCCCGAGAGGTGCTGGCCCATCCCACAGTAGCGGCGCTGTCGGCCTACATTGCTCGGGAACTGGCGCGGGTGCATCGTCCTGCTGCCAGCGTTGAGTCGAGCCCAGGTCTAGTGTCGGCAGAGTTTCCAGAAGAGACGGTCACAGACTTGCCCAAGAGCCCCTGGCAGTCCCCGGCCCCGCTAGAACCGCTGCCAACGCGCCGCAACCCGCCTATGGTCTTTTTGCTGTCAGCTCCCCGGTCGGGGTCTACCCTGCTGCGGGTGATGCTAGCGGGTCATCCTGGGTTGTTTTGTCCCCCCGAGCTACACCTGCTGCCGTTTAACACCTTGGAGGCCCAGGGAGCGGCCTTGGGCTATAGCTACCTGCAAGAGGGCCTGCAACGGGCTGTGATGGAGCTATTACAGGTGAATGCTGAGCAGGCCGAGACCCTGCTTAGCGAATGGCGGCAGCATCACACCACTGTGCCAGCGGTGTATGACAAGCTTCAGCAGATGGCCGAGGGGCGGCTATTGGTCGATAAATCCCCCACCTACAGCCTCAGTCTAGAAACCCTAGAACGGGCTGAGCAGATGTTTGAGGGGGCCAGATACATTCACCTGGTGCGCCATCCCTATGCGGTGATCAGTTCTTTTGTGCAAAACCGCATGTACAAGATCTTTGATCTGGAGCCCGATGACCCCTATCGGCTGGCAGAACAGGTGTGGCAGGCCTGTAACCAAAATATTCGCACCTTTGCCAGCTCCTTAGATTCGGATCGGCACTATACCCTGCGCTACGAAGACCTGGTCGTCGATCCAGAACCAGCTATGCGAGGACTTTGCACCTTTCTAGACCTGCCCTTTGACCCAGCGGTGCTCACCCCCTACGAGGGGCGACGCATGACGGACGGAGTGACGGCCCAGTCCATGGCGGTGGATGACCCCAATTTCCGTCAGCGCAGCCGGATTGAGGCCCACTTGGCCAAGATTTGGCAGGGCATTCAACTGCCCCACCACCTGAGCACGACCAGCCAGACCCTGGCGGCGCAGTTTGACTATCCTCTGCCCCAGGAGACGGTAGCCCAAGCCTCTTCTCCAGTACTGGCAGAGCCAGTCTCTCTGTCCAGCAACTACGTGCCCCTGGAGGCGATGCGAGAGGAAGAGATTTTGCTCAGAGGTCGCCAGTACTGTCTGTGCCACTGGGGGCCAGAGAATGGGCCTCAGGTGCTCTGCCTCCACGGTATTTTGGAGCACGGAGCGACTTGGGATGGGGTAGCGACTACCCTGGCTGACCAGGGGTATCATGTCATCGCCCCCGATCTGCGGGGCCACGGCCGTTCGGCCCATGCTGGTCCCGATGGCGGTTATCAACTGCTCGATTTCCTCAGTGATCTCGACAGTTTGACCGCAACGATAGGTACCCAACCCTTTGTGCTGGTGGGGCATTCTATGGGGGCAGTGCTGGGGGCGATTTTGACCAGTCTGCGGCCTGAACGGGTGCAGCGCCTAGTGCTGATAGAACCAGTGGTACCCGCCCCTAGCCCATCGATCGAACCCGCTACCCAGCTGATGGCCCATCTCGATGCCCTAGCAAACTCTTCCCAACCGACCGTGATAGCTTCAGTGGCTGCCGCCACCCAGCGATTGCTGGCCCTAAAGCCCCATCTGTCGCAGCCTATGGCCGAGGCCATGGTTCAGCGTCTAACTCAGACGGTAGAAGGGGGGGTGATTTGGTGCAGCGATCCTCGGCTGCAAACCCGCACGACCTTGAGTCTTAGCGGTGGTCTGCTTGATCGCCAAGGCTACGGGCAAATTTTGCAAGGAATTCAGCGGCCCACTACGGTAATATTTGGCCAGAGCAGCCAATTCAACCGCCCTGAGGATCTGGCGTTTCTGCAAGAAAATCTGCCCCAGGCCGATCAGGTATCCCTGGTTGGGGGACATGACCTGCCCTTAGAAACCCCTGGGGGGCTAGCCCGTATCATCCACGCCGCCCTTGCCTCTGAGAGCTAGGTGTCGGTCACTCTACCTGAGCCCTCTCCATGACCCTAATTCGCCAGATGGCTGCACTGTGGGAAATTCCTCTAGGGCTACTGTCCTACGGCTTTTCGCGAGTGGTAAAGGCGACCCTGACATTGATCAGCCGCTACTACAATCCCACCGATACCAAGGTTGAGGCTGACTGGCAGGTGGTGTCAGCAGACTTTTTAAAGTCGCCCCTCAAGCTGCTGTGGACCATGAGCCGGGCCCGGTGGAATCTGCATGCGCTGATCGCGATCGCAGGTCCTTTTAGCGTGCAGTCTGAGATCACGCTGGATGTGCGATCGCTCTGGCAGTCGGCCCCAACCTGGACGGCGGTGGTCTACACCCTCAAGGGCTACAAAACCCTAACCAGCATCAGCTCTCTCACCCTGCCACCCGACCAAGACACCGCCACTATTGCCTTGCCACCTGGTCGCTACCTGGTAGGAGTGCGCCACTACGACTGGCGAAACCCGGTGCAGCTGCCCGCTATTACCGTAGACGGCACCTTGGCTCTGGCGTCGGAGTCGCGCTCGGCCCCGCCCGACTTCAACCAGTTTTACCGTGGGTTAGCCGCCCGCCGAGGCTGGCTTTTCAGCGCGTTGAATTTCTATGTATACCCTCTGTTGCGCTGGATGCAGTGGTTGCCCCGCTCCTTTGTAAAACCCACCTTTTTACCAGTACCCAATCCAGAAACCCACTTTTTCTACGGGGCCCTTGACCGAGGCGAGCAGCTCACCATTGACCTGCCCGCCGATTTGCTAACCACCCACCGCCTCTACTTCAGCCTCTACAGCCGCGACTGCTTTCCCTACGACTGGTACCCCATCACCCAGGACCATCACACTACCGCCCCCATGACCGAGCAGGGAGTCTACATTTTGCGAGTACATCCCAAAACGCCAGAAATGTTGGGAATGGCCGCTCCTTTGGTCAAGTTCCTGCGCTCCAGCTCTTAGCCGACGTAGTATAAATCTTGTATAAGAACTCTCCCTAGTGGTGTCAGGTTTCTCTGGCCCAAACCACTGGGCCAGTTGCTCCGCTAACCAGTGTCGGCACAGCCATTAATCCGTTAGAGACTCTGTAATGGCCCACTGCCCTCTTGCTGCCCAGAGCACGATTCAATGTAGGTAAGGGCAGATTATCGTATGCGGATTGTCGACCTACATCCAGGTTTCCTAGCGCACAACCTTCTTTAACTAAAGTTGCAATGTTTGGCCTAATTGGACATTTGACCAGCCTTGATCATGCCCAGATAGTAGCCCAAGACTTGGGATATCCCAAATACGCTACCCAGGGCTTAGACTTTTGGTGCAGCGCCCCACCCCAGATCTTTGACCCCATTAAGGTTACCAGCGCCACTGGTCAGCAAATCGAAGGCCGGTATGTCGAGTCGTGCTTTTTACCTGAGATGCTGGCCGCTAAGCGCGTTAAAGCGGCTACGCGCAAAATTATTGACGCTATGGTTCACGCCCAAAAGCACGGCCTCGACATCACCGCTCTGGGCGGATTTTCATCCATTGTGTTTGAGAATTTTAACCTCAACCAAATTCAGCAGGTGCGCAACGTCACCCTAGAGTTTGAGCGGTTTACAACAGGCAATACCCACACGGCCTACATCATTTGTCAACAGGTGGTGGCCGCTGCAGAAGAGCTTGGCATCAACCTTTCTGATGCCACCGTGGCAGTGTGCGGCGCCACTGGGGATATTGGCAGCGCCGTCTGTCGCTGGCTGACCGCCCGCACCGACATCAAAGAGCTGGTGCTGATTGCCCGCAACCAAGAGCGGATTCAACGTCTGCAAGAAGAGTTAGGCTGCGGCGTGGCCATGGATCTCGATACCGCTCTACCCAAGGCTGACATTGTGGTGTGGGTGGCCAGCATGGCCAAGGGAGTTGAGGTTGACCCCAACAGCCTAAAGCAACCCTGCTTGATGATTGACGGCGGTTATCCCAAAAACCTCGACCAGCACTTTAACTTTGATGGCGTCCATGTGCTCAAGGGCGGCATTGTCGAGCACTCCCTCGACATCGACTGGCGGATTATGCAGATTGTGAATATGGACGTGCCCGGACGCCAGCTGTTTGCCTGTTTTGCAGAAGCCATGCTGCTGGAGTTTGAGAAGTGGTATACCAATTTTTCGTGGGGGCGAAACCAGATTACCCTTGAGAAAATGGATTTGATCGGTCAGGCTTCGCGGCGGCACGGGTTTCGTCCCCTGCTTGACCTGAATACGTCTCCGTTGGTCACTGAGCCCTCCTAAACGTGAGTTGATGCCCTAATCGGGTAGGTTTATACCCTGAGCAGAGGGGCTGTGGCTTGGTATCCTAGATTGCAGACGGGCAAGAATTTTCTGGGCGACCAGGGCGTTCCTAGCCCACTTTGGCGTGTTTAAATAATTTGTTTATTCCCTGGCTATGGCCCCACCTGAGCGCAAGTCAATTTTGTTGTCCTTTGAAAAGCCCCTGGTCGAACTAGAGGCCCGCATCGCCCAGATTCGAGAACTGGCGGAAGAAAACGATGTGGATGTGTCGGCCCAGCTGCGTCAGCTGGAGGCCCGCGCTACCCACCTCCGCCAGGAGATTTTTTCTAACTTAACTCCAGCTCAGCGGCTCCAGGTGGCCCGCCATCCTCGCCGCCCTAGCACCCTCGACTACATTCAGGCAATTACTGACGACTGGCTTGAGCTGCACGGCGATCGCAGCTCGGGCAAAGATGACCCTGCCCTGGTGGGGGGGGTCGCTCGACTTGAGGGTCGGCCTGTGGTGATCTTAGGCCATCAGAAGGGGCGCGACACCAAAGACAATGTAGTGCGCAACTTTGGTATGGCCTCTCCCGGCGGCTACCGCAAGGCCATGCGGCTGATGCGCCACGCCGATCGTTTTTCTATGCCGATCATTACCTTTATTGATACCCCGGGTGCCTATCCCGGATATGAGGCTGAAGAGATGGGGCAGGGCGAGGCGATCGCCTACAACCTGCGAGAGATGTTTGGCCTCACGGTGCCGATTGTCTGCACCATCATTGGAGAAGGGGGATCTGGCGGTGCCCTGGGAATTGGCGTGGGCGATCGCCTGATGATGTTTGAGCACTCGGTCTATACCGTAGCCAGTCCCGAAGCTTGCGCCGCCATTTTATGGAAAGACGCAGGTCGCTCTGGCGAGGCAGCCGAAGCCCTCAAAATCACCTCCTGGGATCTCAAGCAGCTGGGCATTTTAGATGAGCTTCTGCCCGAGCCCGTAGGTGGAGCCCACGCCAACCCCATTCAGGCAGCAGACATTCTTAAGCAGGCGCTGATGGAGCAAATCACCGAATTGTCTCAACTTGCGCCTGCAACCCTACAGCAGTTGCGCTATCAGAAGTATCGCCAGATTGGGGTCTTTGCCGAAGCCGCCTAGGGCGCTTTGGACAGGGCGCCCCACGGTTGCCCGCCCTGCTTCACCAAATCGGTCTCCTAGGCTTCAAGCCCTATTTTCTCAGGAAGGAGTTAATACCCTGTTCATTTTCGCGGCCGAGGTCAGCGCTAGGGTAGGCAAAGGTTGAGTCGCTTACCGACAATGTCTGCGCTCATAAACTGTTTACATTTGTTAACATAGGAAAAGTGCCTAGCCCAAGGCCCGTTCCCTGGGGGCAGTCGGCCCTGGTTCTCTAGCGAGCCTGGGGTGTTAGCTGTCCTGAGTTCTTTGTTGATTGGTAACTACCATTGCAGAATCCTGTATCTTCTGATCTACCGCGCCGCGCCCTGGTAACGGGGGCTAGCCGGGGCATTGGCAAAGCGACCGCCCAGGCCCTGGCCTCAGCTGGGTATGACGTCGCCCTGCTCGGTCGTTCCCTAGAGACCTTGCAGCCTGTGCAGGAGGAGTTGAGCACCTACGGCGTTTTGGCTAAAGCCTATGCCGTTGACTTAGCTCAGGTGGAGGGCTTGCAGTCCCAACTAGCTGCGGTGCTGGCCGACTTTGGTCCCCTCAGCGTAGTGGTCAACAACGCTGGCATGGGCTATACCGGAGCGTTAGCCACCATGCCCTTAGCTGACTGGCAGCAGGTGATGAATTTGAATGTTACCAGCGTTTTTCAATGCATTCAGGCAGTGCTGCCTGTGCTGCGACAAGGTGGTGGCGGCACCATCGTCAACATCGCCTCCATTGCGGCTCAGTCGGCTTTCCCCGATTGGGGAGCGTATACCGTGAGCAAAGCCGCCATTGTGGCCCTGTCGCGGGTTCTAGCCGCAGAAGAGCGCACCCACGGCATCCGAGTTGTGACGCTGTCACCGGGGGCAGTCAATACCCCGATTTGGGATACCGATACGGTGAAAGCCGATTTCGATCGGTCGTCCATGCTAACGCCAGAGATCGTAGCTCAGACCATTCTGCACACCATTCTCTTGCCCCCCGAGGCGGTGATCGAAGACCTCACCCTAATGCCCGCAGGCGGTGCCCTGTAACCAGTTTTCTCCCTGTTGTGCTTTGGCCAACTCAGCGAGTGGCCTCAATTTTGTTGAACCTCTGGAGTATTTAGAAACTTTATGACTATCGCATCCTCAAACAGCCTTAACGACAAAGCGGCTAACAGCACTGGCACCAACGGTGGTGAACTCAAAGGTAAGACCCCCGAAATTCGGCCCGATCGCACCCACAGCTACCGGAAAGAGGTCGAGGATTACCCCATCCCTGAGACGAGCCAAGAAGACATGAGCGACGCGGTGCGCACCATGCTGCTGTCGGTGGGCGAAGACCCTGAGCGAGAGGGGCTGCTGAAAACTCCCAAGCGCGTCGCCGAGGCCATGCGATTTCTCACCAGCGGTTATCAGCAGTCGCTAGAGGAGCTAGTCAACGGCGCCATCTTTGACGAAGGCCACAATGAAATGGTGCTGGTGCGCGATATCAACCTATTCAGCTTGTGTGAGCACCACATGCTGCCGTTTATGGGTCGTGCCCATGTGGCCTACATTCCCAACCAGCGAGTGGTGGGGCTGAGCAAGCTGGCCCGCATTGTAGAAATGTATTCGCGCCGCCTCCAGGTGCAGGAGCGCCTCAACCGCCAGATTGCCGAAGCGGTGCAGGAAATTTTAGACCCCAAAGGCGTAGCCGTGGTGGTGGAAGCCAGCCACATGTGCATGGTGATGCGCGGGGTGCAAAAGCCCGGCTCCTGGACAGTGACCAGCGCCATGCTGGGATCTTTTCAAGAAGATTCTAAGACCCGCGAAGAGTTTCTTAGCCTGATTCGTCACCAGCCCTCGTTCTTCTAAACTGACCGACGTCTAGCTCACAGACCGAGACGATAGTCCCTGAAGACCGGGTTTTTGTACGCTAGCTCCAGCGACTGGAGCTAGAACAGAAACCCGGTTTTTTAGTGCCTATTTTGAGGTTGAGCGCCCCGCCAGGTAGCCCCAGGCGTAGGCCGTGTCGCCCATACTCTGCATGACCGTGAATTCGTTGATATTGGGTACGTAGTAGATGTCGAAATAGGTCTCTACCGAAGGCCACTGCCGAGCTGGGGGGACCGCCACCGACTCCAGCACATCAAAAAACCATTCAGAGCCGTAAAAGTCGTTGTCAATGGGGCCGTAGAGGGTGATGCCTGGCAGTAGGTCGCCGGTAATACGCTGATCGAGGATGAGGGGATTTTGGGGCGACTTGTGGCCCAGGCCGGTGGTGTAGGTCATGTTGTCGGGGTTGGCCCCGGCGGAAAACTGGCAGGCTAGCAGAGCAGCATTGAGGTAGCGATCGCCACCGGTCAGCGCGTGAGCCCGCAGCAGGATGCGCGCCTTGGGAGCTCCGAGGCCATCGCCCCAGCCGACGGGGGTTGTCGGGAGCACCTTAGTCCAGCCAAAGGCTGTGGTTTGACCGGTTTCCACGGCGTCGTCGGCCTCGGCTAGAAGCGCGGCCCGCAGCTCGGCCTGAAGTTCTGCGTCGACCTGGTCAGCGGGTAGGCGGCTGTAGAGAAAGTTGATTTCTCGCTGGGGGGCGGCAATCCGGTAGTCGCCGCGAGCCTCAGCGGGAACGGCCGATCGCGCGGCGACAAAGCGATCGTGCCAGAGGCGGTCGCCCGTGAGGTTGTAAAGCTCCAGGGCCGCCAGGGCGCGATCGGACTCAATGCGGTGGTGGGGCCATTCCTGAGCCGGAATTCCGGCTTGATGCTGGGCCTCAGCCCAAGCCATAGCCGCGAGGGCGCTGTCGCGGTAGCCCCCGGCTTGGTCGGAGACGTAGGTTTCCATCAGTCGGGCCGTGCGGGCCGCCACCCCAGCGTAAACATAGCTGCTCCATGGGTCGGGGGCATAGGCCATAATCGGCAGCGACTCTTGCCAGCTGGTTTCGCCCCGCTTGGGGTGCTCTGCCGACTCAATGCCGCCGCGCACACCGCCCTCGGAAGTCTGCAAACGGCGGTAGAAGTCGACTCCCCACAGCGCCTCATCTAGCAGATCGGGGCGATCGTTGGCAGACTCTGGAATATTGAGCGCCATATCGCTTAGAGGCTCAGGGAATAGTTCGAGCAGTTCGAGCAGCCAGCGGGCCACATCCAGGTGCTGAATGCGGCGGTCCCAGTCGCCCGCATCAAAGTAGCCGCCCCAGGCATTGGGCACCACCGTATCGGTCTTGCCCTTTACCAAATTGGCAAAGTTGCCGGTGTCGGTGCCCTGGGCATTGAGACCGTTGCCCGTATCCATCAGCCCAGTGGTGGATTGGTAGACCTTAACTCCATCGTCGGGGTGAAAGGGCCGGGGGCGCTTAATATCGGTGTAGGGCTGCTCTAGGGCAATGGCGCTGCGCTGGTGATAGAACCCGCGGACCGCCACATAAAAGGCCTGTTGCCAAGAATTCTCAGCCACCGCGAAGGAGTTGGAGCAGCCCACGGTGCCTACACAGAGTCGATACTGTCCGGGCTGGGTGAGGGCGCTAAAGTCAAGCTGGTCAACGTCGGTGAGGGTGTAGGTGCGATCGCGGCCATCCTCTACCACTTCACGGCGATAGCGGCGGCTAGCCCTTCCCGTTAATGCCACTTGGTTCGTCGCTTCGTCAATGACTTGAAACGACAGGCCTTCGGGATAGCTCAGCCCTCCGCCCGTACCCATCCAGGTTGACAAAAATCCTACTTTAAGGGCGTCGTCGGGGCGAAACCCTAAGGCCGACACATGGACAGCCTCGCTGATCTGGCGATCGGGCTGGTAGGCGAGAGCCAAGGGCGGTAGCTCCTGCCCCGTGATCTGAACCTGGTAGGTTTGCCCTGGGGTCAGGGGCGTGGGCAACCGCAGGTAGAATCGATGCTCCATAGCCCAGCGGCGATCGTTTCGGGTGACCTGGGCCGTGTCTACAGGCTTGCTTTTGCGGTACACCTCCGTCGGCATTACAGGCTGCCGGTAGCTGGGATCGTCCTGGGACTGAATGCGATAGCCGTACGGTTGGCTGGCGCGATTGGCATTAAACGGCTCCTCACTGTAGGTGTCGAAACCGTAGAGCACAGATTGATCGGGGCCGACCAAGGTACCCAGAGCCTGCCCTTGCCGTAGCACCCAAGTGTCGTTACCCGCAGTTTCTAGCTTGTCTTGAGGTTGGGGGCGGTAAGGCTCCTGGCGAGCGTGGGTTACGGCACCCTGGCGCAGGGAGACCACGATGACATCAGGGCTAACCACGGCCACCGTCACAGCGGGCTGCGCGGAATTAGCGCTGGGTAACCAGTTAGTACCGGCTGTGCAGGCCATTAGAAATGTCAGCAGCCCAAGCAAAAACGCAGTCCGGCGGGGCCAGCGACCTACGGTAGCAAACAGCATTCTCAGCAACTCTCCTGAGCAATTGACCAAAGGCAACGGCGCATTACGCTCCTTCCGAGCCCTGGGCCTATAGTACAGATTGCACCGACGGGTGTGGGGTCCCATTCCCAAGCTGTGCCAAAGTTTTACCCCAGCCAAACAATTGGTCTATTGCTTCATTAAAAGTGAGCTAATATCTAAGCCGATTCAGCCTTTTCCTTTGAAGAGCTACTGCTTGCGGACTAAAGCTTACAGCCCATAAGCAGAATGGGTAGCGCCGCAAACGGTTTGCGATCGCGCAGAGGCGCGGCTGAATTCTGTGGTGTGTGGGAGATCAGCCCGATTGCGGCTAAGGCAGCTTTTTACTGGAGTAGTTGGGGTGGCTGGGGTATGCCTGTTTGGCAGCCTACCGGCCAAAGCCAGCGCACGGCTTCAAGCTTGGGAATTTGACACTGGCCAAAATCGGCTGGTGTTTTCTACCGAAAGCGGAGTAGAACCCCAGGTCAGCTGGCTCAGCGACCCGCAGCGGTTGGTCATCGATCTACCAGGCATTTTGACGGAAGAAGCCCTGGGCAATCAATTTGTTGGCGGAGCGGTCGCGGCGGTACGCGTTACCCAGGCCGACGCCCAAACCACCCGCATGGTTCTAGAGATCAATCCCAACTACAGCTTCGACCCCAAGCAGGTGAAGGTGTGGGGCCTGACCAACCAGCAGTGGGTGGTGCAGCTACCGGGTTCGACACCGGCGATCGCAGCCGATGACGGCTTGAGCATTCCAGATTTTTCTAAAGCAGCCAGACCGCGATCGCTGACAGCAGCTGGGGCCGATCCGCTACCGCAGCTGATTAGCCGCAACCAAGTCAACACCGTCGCCGTCAGGGCAACGGCCACTGTACTGCGCGGCGTTCAAACTGCCGCAGAGGGCTTCTTCATTCCCACCGCGGGGGCCACGCCTCAGGTGCAGGTGTACCGCACTCGCGATGCTAGCCAGGCTCGGCAGATTGTCATTGACCTGCTAGACGCGTCCATTGCCCCTGGCCTTACCCCCGAGGCACTGCCCCAGGGGCGCTACGGCATCCACCGCTGGAGCATCAGTCAGTTTGCTACCGCTCCGCCCGCCATTCGTCTTACCCTCACCCTCGATGGGTTTAGCCCCGACTGGCAAATCACCCCCCTAGCCGGCGGCATTTGGGTCACCCCCATCGGCGTTGCCCCCAGTCAAATTGCGGCCCCGCCCACCACAGTCGTGCTGCCGGTGCTTAACCCAGTAACAACGCCGCCGCCGATCGCCCAATCCCGCCCGTCCGTAGCGGCGGTTCCAGCGCCGGTCATCGCTTCAACACCTACCCCCAGTCCTGCCGCCCGAGGTCAGCTGTTAGTCATGCTCGACCCAGGCCACGGCGGCGTTGACCCTGGGGCCGTGGGCATTGGCGGTCTACAAGAAAAAGGGGTGGTGCTAGCGGTAGCCCAGCACACCGCAGCCTTGCTGCGGGCTCAGGGCATCGCTGTGCAGATGACTCGCCAGAGCGATCAAACCGTCGATTTACAGCCCCGGGCCGATATGGCCACATCGGCCCGGGCCACGGTGTTTGTCAGCATTCATGCCAATGCAGTCAACATGCAGCGCCCAGAGGTGAATGGGCTCGAAACCTATTACTACTCTGATTCTGGGCAAGTACTAGCAGCCGCTCTCCAACGCCAAGTGCTCAGCACCATGGCCATGAACGATCGCGGCGTCCGCCAGGCACGGTTTTTGGTGCTGCGCCGCACCGCTATGCCCGCGGCCCTAATCGAAATTGGCTTTGTAACCGGCGCCATCGATGCCCCTAAACTCCGCGATCCGCGCTGGCAAGCGCAGATGGGGCAGTCCATCGCCCAGGGGATTCTCAACTATTTAGGTAGTCAACCTTAGGCTTAGCGTGAATGATGCTCGATAGGCGCAGCCGCTCAACCAGCATTAGGGCAACGGTGCAATCTAGAGCATCATCCCCAGATTCTGCCAAGGGGTATAGATAAACGGGAGGACGCGGGCCCTTAGAGAGCAGTGATAGAATCCTGGTCTTTGAACGCTGGAGTTTGCCTATTAGGCTAGCCTTCTCGTCGGTTTGTCCCACAGTTTTTCACAGTACCACCTCCCCTAGCTTACTCAGGAGAAGGATTATGGCTACCCCTCCGCGATTCCGAAACGGATCGCCCAATCACCACAGCCGCAATGTTTATTGCCTAACTGTGCTGATGCTAACCCTGAGCTGCCTGGGATTTTTTGTTGAGCGGCGCAACGAAACGACCCGCCTTGCCGATGCTCAAGGGCTGTTGTCTACCAATACCACCCCCCAAGGAGTATCGGGCGGCCGGGCTCGCGGCGGTGGCTTTGACAGTCCTTCCAGTAGCGGCTCACCTGGGGGAGGTTTTTCCGGCGGCGGTGGTGCGTTACCCCCCGCGGGAGGCCCAAGTTATGGTGGCGGCTATCCCTCCTACCCGAGCGGCGGTCCAGTAATTGTGCCGGTGCCCGGCGGCTATGTAGGTGGCTACCCCGGCGGCTATGTGGGCGGCTACCCGGGCGGCGGCATCGCGATCGGCGGCGATGCCGGCCTGTTGTTTCTGCTGGCGGTGCTGGGCTTTACGGTCCTGCCTTTAATTACAAATTTGATGCGGTTGGGGGTTAATAGATCTGGCCGAGGCATCCAAGTTGCGGACAGCGGCAACGAGCTGACCAACGATGTCGTCACCATAACTCAGCTCCAGGTGGCGCTGCTCTCCCAGGCCCGCGATCTCCAGACTGAGTTAGAAACCATCGCTGCCCGCAGCGACATTGACACTAAGCCGGGGCTGAATCGGCTGCTGCAAGAGACGGTGCTGGCCCTGCTGCGATCGCCCGAGTATTGGTCCCATGCCAAGGTTACCGGCCAAACCGTTCGCTCCCGCGCCCAGGCATCCCAGGTCTTTGAGCAGCTCTCCGTCACCGAGCGCAGCAAATTCAGCCGCGAAACTCTGGTTAACGTCGGTGGCCAGGTCAGCCATCAAACCTACCAGACTAAGCCCGATGCCGACCCGGCCGCATACATCGTGGTAACGCTAATCGTGGGCACCGCCGAAGATCAGCCCCTGATCACTCAGCCGATCCATTCTGCCAGCGATCTCCAGGCAGCCTTGAGGCGGCTCGGCGGCGTCACGCCCGACTATCTACTAGTTTACGAACTGCTCTGGGCACCGCAAGCGGCTAGCGATAGCCTCAGCTATGACGAAATGCTTACTGCCTACCCCGACCTCACCCAAATCAGCTAACTGAAGCTTTATTTAATTCGGCCTTGGTAGTATCGGCAGAGACGGCTTCAAGCAGAGCAAGTAGCTCACGCTCAAAGGCTACCTGGGCACGGTTTGTTCTGCCACCCACATACACCGTGCCCTCCTGCGCCAGCGCCCACACCTGAGAGTGCGACACGTAGCTCATGATCACCCCCAGCATCAGCAGGCCAAAGCCCCCATAAACCAAAGGAATGCCTGGGTCAGCCTTAATTTGCAGCCCCGTACTGCCCACCACATCCACCAGCGAGAGCCTAACGCCATTTACTTCCGCCGCCATGCCTTTACGAACTGTAGAAATTAGCTGTCCGGCATTGTCGTAAATCAGCACAGAACCCTGAAGATCGCTGGCCAGCAAAGTTACGCCTTCGCTCATATCGGGTTTTGTCGGTAGCCAGGTACCCCAAAAGCGAGGGCCGTCGTTCTCGAGCTGCTGCATCGGCAGTTGCAGCACTGGACTGTTATTGAGCTTCACCTGAACCGCTGCAACGCCCCAGTCGGCTTGGTAGAGGGTCACGCCCTTGTGGCGCAGGGGTTGATTGACAAAGATAGTCTTGCGATCGATCTCATCTCCCGCCCGATCCAGCACCGACAGATCGGAATAGAACTGATCGATATTGCCTTCAGGACTGTAGTCAATCCAAAATCGGTTCACCCGCACCGACCAGTCTTTAGGAATTTGGGCCTTGGCCCAGGGGCCAGCATCAAAAATATTGCGAATTTGAAAGGTTTCGCCGCTGGGCACGATCTCCTGGGCAAAAAAGCCTGTCATGGCTCCTAAAATAGCCCCGGCCAAAATCAGCAGCATGCTGGCGTGTACGACAATGGGGCCGATGCGGCCCACAATGCCCTTGCGTCCGTAGAGCTGATTGCCGTCCTGAAACACCCGATAGCGCTTTTGGGTCAATCTGTTTACCAGGGAGGCGAGGTCGGTTTCGGTTAGCTCAGCGCTCAAAGCTAGCTTTTGAAACTGGCGGGGCTTTGTATAGTACTGCCACTTTTGAGCCGCCCCTAGAGCCGGGAACTGGCGGGTAAAGGTGCAGGCGGTCAGACTGGCCCCAAATACAATCAGCAGCGCCAAAAACCACCAGGTGCGGTAGACATGATCTAAACCAAGGGTGAGAATTACCTTCCAACTCAAGAACCCAAACAGCACCGGATCTTGGGGATAGTTGGTCTGGTAAAACTCCAGGGTCTGGCCCTGCTCAATGACCGTACCGCTGATGCTAAAGGCCGCGATCGCCAATAGCAGCACAATTGCCAACCGCAAATCTGCCAGCAGCGGCAGCAGATCTTGTCTAAAGTAGTCGCGCACCCCGTCCCAAAGAGTCGGTTGAGGAGCTTCAGACGGGGCCATAGTATTCCTCAGAAACGGATGACGTAGTTTCCAGACAATTACACCAAGCTGGTCGGCAGCAGCCGAGACAGCAGCGAAAATACCCCAAACCCCAGCAGCAGAGCACCGCTTGCCGGGGTCACCCAACTCGACCACTGACGCAGATTCAGCAGCCGCTTGAGAGAAGCGGTAAAGGTGCCAGCCAGCACCAGCGGCGTTACATAGCCCACAGCGTAGGCCAGCAGCAGAGCCCCGCCTAGCACCGGATCTTTCGTAGTTGAAATCCAGGCTAGGAGGGTAGCAAGCACTGGGGTACTACAGGGCGACGCCACAATGCCAAAGGTGAGACCCAAGGCATAGGCCCGCAGCCAGGGGGGTAAGTTCAAATTCTCAAAGGTGGGGCCAACCCCAGCAGGTAAGGCTAAGGGAATGACTCCCAACAGATTTAGCCCCATCACGATCGCCACCAGGCTCACCACGATCGGTAGCCCCCAGGCGACCTGACCATAGACGTAGCCAAAGAGCCCGGCAATCAAGCCCAACAGAGCTAGGGTGGTGGCGAGGCCAAGGGCAAAGGAGAGCGATCGCGCGATCGCACCACCGCGATCACCTTCTTCATAGCCGCCCATATAGCCCACCATAATTGGCAGCATCGACAGCAGGCAAGGAGATAGGCTGGTTAAGAGCCCTGCCAGACCCACCACTGATAGGCTCACCCAAGACACCTCAGTGAGCTGTTCACTCACCAGTTGATTGGCCCACTGGGCAATCTCGTATAGATAAAGTTGCAGGCTCTCAAACATCAGCGGGGTAGTGAGACGCAAAGGCACTCACCATTGTAACAATCCTGCAACCCGCTCTCAGATTTTTGCGCCAAGAAAGCGCACCGCCGCCATCAAGCACTCACAGGGGCAGAGACTCCTGAGGGTCCGCCTTAAACCATCGCCGCCGCAAAGGTACCGGCGTATCCAGATTAATCTCCCGCGCCGCCCGCACCAACAGCGCCGCCGTGGCCAAGCTAGCCACCATCGAGCTACCGCCATAGCTCAGCAGCGGAAAGGGCAATCCTGTCGTCGGCAAAAGCCCTGTAGCCACACCCATATTTAGCAGCGCTTGTCCTACTAGCAGCACCATCGCACCCACTGCTACCAGACGGTGCAGGGGTTGCTTCAGACGGAGCGCTACCAACAGGGCTAAAGAAGCGTAAACACCTAAAACCGTCAGCAACACTAAGCAACCCACAAAGCCAAACTCCTCGGCAAATACCGAAAAAATAAAGTCAGTGTATTGAATAGGTAGCGAGTACAGCTTTTGCTGAGACAACCCAAAACCCTGGCCCCAAAACCCGCCAGAGCCAACAGCTAACAGACTCTGCACCAGCTGATACCCCTGATTGCCTGGATCAGCCCAGGGGTCCAAAAACGAGACTATTCGCTGGCGCTGATAAGTCTTGAGGCTGACACTTACCGTCGCAGTCAGCAGCCCCCCTCCCGCCGTTAACAACAGATACAGATAGGGCAGCCCCGCCGCCAGAGCAATTAGCCAGAGCGTTAAGCCGCAAATAGCCGCTGTACTTAAGTTGGGCTGCAACAAAATCAGCCCCAAAATAGCGACAAAGATGCTTAACCAGGTTAACCGGGTTGGCCAGGTCAGCTGAGGCCATCGCCCAAACAGTCGCGCCCCCTGTAACACTAGGCAGGGCTTGAGCAGTTCCGAAGGTTGAATCATAAACGGGCCCAAAGGCAGCCAGCGAGTAGCCCCATTCACCGTTACCCCCAAGGAGGGCACCAGGGTTAGGCTTACCAAACCGACCAGCACCAGCAGCACAATACCTGACCCCTGAATCAGCCGATCCAGAGAGGTATGAACAATTCGGTTAAAAATCACTAAACCAATCGCAACCCACAGCAGCTGCACCATCACATAGTGCAGCCCATAGTCATGCTCGGTCACGGACACTGCGTAGGACGCTGAAAACAATATCAGTAGACCGCTGCCCAGCCAGACAAAGGTCAACCAACGCAGCCAGCGCGCTTCCGCTGACCACTGGTTTACCGTGGGGTCAATCCATGGAACCAACTGAGCAATGTTCACCCTATTACCCCACGTGCCTAAGGGCCAAGTCTTTCAAGGGCTCAGTATAGCGGAGGGGGTCGAAAGCCGCTCAAGATTTTGAGTATATTTTCGAGTCTGTGGAGCATGTCCTAGAAACATAAAAATACCCCTAAAAACACAACGGCAGGGCTGACCCCTAGGCCGACCCTGCACGTATCGCAGCATGAAAAAAGTAGTAAAAATTTTTATCAGACGCGTTGCTGAAGTAGGCGCGTTAGAGCAAACCGGTATTGGCACCCTGCCGACCAGTAGCCAGCTCAACCTTAACGATTTTGCCGCCCATTTTTTGAATGCGCTGCTGCTCTTTGAACCAGTTCTCGTAGGGCACCAGCTTGGTAAAGAACGTATTTTGCAGCTCCCGCTGGGTACGAATCCTGGTTTGACTGGGAACGCAAGCGGTGATCTTAAACATGCGCATGGCCGAAAACTCTCCTGCTATATCACTGGACAGATGTAAACCAAAGCCAAGTCCAAAAATGAAGTTTTACCGTTAGGAAAACACAGCTTCCAAGCTGGACTTGGTATGAACACTGAAAAGCCAGAGTCGAAAGCCAATGCTATGGACAGCAGGAAGACAATACAGCACAACCTAGTGTCCTCAACACTCGCCCCTGACTCTGGCCTAGGTTCGCTCTGGCCTACGGCCAAAGCGCAATGGATGAGCCTGGACTAGCTCAAGCCAGAGGAGATGTAGTCGAAGTAAACGCCCATTTCCTTACCAGCATCAGCACCCACTAGGCTAGCGGTCACTTCTTTCATGGCTTGGATGGAGTTGACGGTGGCGCCGATGGGTACACCCAGGGAGTTGTAGGTCTCCTTGAGGCCATTGAGCACACGCTCATCCAGGATGGAGGGGTCCCCAGCCAGCATGGCGTAGGTAGCATAGCGCAGGTAGTAGTCAAGGTCGCGGATGCAAGCTGCATAGCGACGGGTGGTGTACATGTTGCCGCCGGGACGGGTGATATCGGAGTACAGCAGGGACTTGGCCACGGCTTCTTTCACGATTTCAGCAGCGTTGGCGCTGATGGTGCTAGCGGCACGAACGCGCAGCTCACCGGTTTGAAAGTAAGCCTTTAGCTTGTCGAGGGCGGAACCGTCCAGGTACTTGCCCTGCACGTCGGAGGAGTTGATAACAGAGGTAATTGCGTCTTGCATTGGTGAAGCTTCCTTAGAACTGACGTAATCTCAACAACGAATCGACGGAGTAGCGCAGCTGCGACTACTGCATAGCGCCGACAACATAGTCGAAGTAGGATGCGGCTTCAGCAGCATCTTCGCTGGACAGCAGACCGGTTGCGACACCCTTCATGGAGCGCACAGACTCAGCCACAGCAGGGATAGGGGTGCCCAGGGAGTTGTACATTTCACGCACACCCACCAAACCGATTTCTTCGATGGGGGTAACATCACCAGCGACCACACCGTAGGTGATGAGACGCAGGTAGTAATCCATGTCGCGCAGGCAAGTAGCGGTCATCTCTTCGCCGTAGGCGTTGCCACCGGGAGAAACAATGTCAGGGCGCTTTTGGAACAGCTGATTACCAGCTTCCTTAACGATGCGCTCGCGGGATTCGGTTAGCACCTGAGCAATCCGCAGGCGACGCTCACCAGAGGTGACAAAGCCCTTGATGCGATCCAGCTCACCGGGGCTAAGGTAACGGGCCTCAGCATCGGCATTCACGATTGACTTCGTGACAATACTCATTGATGGATTCCTCCGAAAAGTATGACCAGATGTATGAAACTGGCATTTAAGGGTGCGGAGCCAGAGCTAACTCTATTAAAGAACCTCAGTTCTGGCGGCCTTCCCGATTAATTGTCCGGTATTGCGTAAGCCTTCTTCAAAGCCGCGAAATATTTTGTAACAGTTTTCCTCAGTTTCTTTAATGCCAGACAGCAAAGCCACTGTAGAGGCTTAGGAAAAGCCTTAAATCCTCAAAAAACTATAAACCGGGTGCAATTTAGCATCCGGTTTTAATGTTTCGTAACAGAGTTAATGAGGGCTACTGGCGAGACAATATCTTTGCCGAAAGAACTGCCAGTTAGCAAGTTGTTGAATCAACAGATGGGGATAGTTTAGACCACCCCATCTGTTGATCACGGCTTAGACGCGACGGTAGGGTACCCCCTGCTCGCCAAAGTAACGCAGGTACTCAGCCGAGCTAAGCATAGCTTCAGCGACAGCCATAGCGCCCTGTTGGGCTGCAATAGCACCGTACTCGGCGGCATCCTCTAAGTTCCGCCCCAGCAACTGACGGCCCATAATGGTTACGAGCTTAGGTGCTGGATATGCAGCGACGAACCGGGACTGATAGGCAGGAGTTTGAATTAGCTGGCGAATGAACTCTCGTAGGGTAATGCGATCGCTCTTCACCAACGCCTCAGCCTCAGTCAATCGCCAATCAGTTGGGATCTCTCCCTCAGGCAACACCATCACCTGACGGTAGACGGCAGTGAGCACCTGATCTACCTGCTCAGAGCTAGCCCCCGGCTGTAGACGATAGAGCCGCGTCGTCGGAGCAAAGACAACTACGTCAGCCTCGCCGGAGGAGCGACCTACCGTTGCGGCCAGCTCTGCAGCATTAGCAGCATTAGCAGCTACCGCGTCAGCCATCAAAGGCATATCGGCCACATTGACAGTGTTTTTGGCACTAACAAAGCTAGGCACGATGAGATCGCGGTTTTGCTTGGTGAGTCGGTTGTACAGCTTCTCCGTATTGGGGAAGTTGGCCGCAGGCAGAGTGGGATAGCGGCGATAGGGCACGGTATCTTCCCCAAAGCTTTCGGCATACTCAGGGGTGTTAAGCATCGAGCGAATAAACCCACGAATACCTTCGCTAGCCAACACCTGGTTGTACTTGCGAATTTCCGCCTGATCCTGCGGGGCACGACCCAAGAAGTGCTTGGTACCAAACTCAATCACTTGGGTATTGGGGTAGGGCGCGTAGAACTCTTTGATATATAGAGTTGAGGTGCCTAACCCCTCAATGAACTCCTTCATGTTGATCTCGCCGTTGCCCAGCTTGCTCTCCAAGGCGGTGAACTCGCTCTTAACAATGTAAGGAGCAATGTCTCGCTCAAAGATCTGCCGGTAGGCAGCGGCGGTAACCAGCTTGAGGTTGGGCTTATCGGCCAGAGAGGTGAGTTTGAACACCTTGGTCTGCTGACGCTGGCGGTTCACACCCTGGTTTAGACGGCGCTGCACCTCAGGGATGGCGCGATCTTCGGTGACTGTACCCAGTTCCACAAAGCGGGGAATGCTGGTATCGGCCACAGGCACCATGCCTTTCTCGGCCAGAGAACCAGCCCGCATGCTGCGTAGAGCCAGACCCTTAGGAGTTACATAGCGCTCATAGGGTACGGTATCTTCCCCAAAAGCTTCGGCATATTCCTGGCTTTCGATAATCGAGTCAACCAGAGCATAAAAGCCCTTCTTGGCACAGATATCGAAGTAGGCGTTGGTTTCCTTACGGCCGTAAGTGGGGCGACCCAGCAGGCGACGGTGAATGTACTCCACCGCCTTCATCACGTACAGCGATGACCAATAGGTCTTGCGGAAAGCCTCAGATTTGGCGATCGCCCGAATGAACTCCTTCATGGAGATTTCGCCGTTCTCCAGCTTGATCTCAGCAACCTTAGAGCGCTGACCCGAGTACACCTCACGGCCAAACACTTGACGGTAAGCAGCGCTAATGATCGTCTGAGTCGAGCTTTCGGAGTAGCGTACGCTGTTCTGGGTGTTGCCGGTTCTAGGAATTTGATCCAGCTTGAACACCTTGGCCCCCAATGAACCTGGATTCTCAGGCCGAGCGGCGGGATTGCTCAACTGATTGTTGATGCCTGCGCCACGGTGAATCAGAATGCGGCGGGTGTCTTTGTTGAAGAACGCAGGAGTAGCGCTGACGTCGCGGGTTTCCTTGGGGAAGATGGCCCCAAACTGAATCTCCAGCGGGTCGTTGCCCGAGCCGTAGGGGTGCTGGTCGGGCAGAGGCTGCTCGTAGGCCGCAAACAGCGTAATGAACTGCGGCTTCTTGCGGAAGGGAGCGCTGTAGTTAAACAGGTCAAACTGAGGACCCCAGTTGCGGCATTCTTGGGCTTCTTGACCCAGACCGCGCAGGTAGGGTACTGTCTCTTCCCCAAAGTAGTCAGCGTACTCTTTAGAGTCCACTAGGGCGTCAATTAGAGCTGCCAGACCACCGTTAGACACAATGGAGAAGTAGTCGCGCACTTCTTCGCGGGAGCTAGGGGCGCGGCCAAGAATGTGACGGAATGCAAGCTCTAGAGCGCGACTGTTGATATAGGGGTCGAAGAAATTTTTGCGGTACAGCGGCGACTTGGCCAGGCGACGCACGAACTCCTTCATGGAGATTTCGTTGTTCTTTACCTTCGACTCCAGATCAGAGACCGACAGCGAGTAAGCCCGGGTGATATCGCGCTCGAAGATCTGACGGTACGCAGCCTTCACGATATCGTTCTTTTCGCCCGCCGATAGCCCTGGCTTCATGGCGTACTTGGGCCGACGCTCAGCAGCGTTGAAATAGATCTGAGGTAGCTGTAGACCTTGCAGATCGCTAGAAGAACGCTGTCGTACCTTGTTTGACGGGGTAGGTGCTTTAAACTCGCTCAGCAGCACTCCAAAGTACTGCTCGACAATAGCTTGAGCGTCAGGATCGCCATTTAGGTAGCGTAAAGATCCTGCCTTCATGGTTTGAATAGCGACAATCGTTGCCGCCGAAGAACAGGCATTCTCGATGATCTCGCGGAGGCCGCGTACGTTGACCGAGATAATGTTGGGGTCGCCCGCCACGATGGCGTAGGTCACGTAGCGCAGGAACCAGCTCATGTCACGCAGAGACTTCTGCATGTTGCTGGGGCCATAGCGAGACACGCTAATGGGGCGAAACCCAGCGGGCACAGGCCCAGTGGGGGTAGAACTGAACAGGTTTTGGAACAGCCCACCGCTGCTGCTCTCGATAAAGGTCGAGGTACCCAGCCGAGAAGCCTCTGTTTCGTCTAAAACGGTGCCAGCCCGAGTTTTTTCAATGGGTGATTCGCTATCGACTCGCTCCAGGTAGGCCAGAGGAGACCCTCCGGTAAAGATGCGGTTGGCCGCCTGGGAGACAATCAATTCGGAGTAACGGGTCAAGGTTTCGGCAATCTGAACCCGCTTAAGACCAGAACCAAAAAAGCCTGATAGCTCATCTAGCTCTCCCCGGCCCATATAGCGGTCTTGCTGCTCGGCCTGGGAAATCGTGGCCACCGGCAGAGTTTGGTAGAGCTGGGGCCGCGCCGGTGCACTTCCACCACTTGCTTTAACACTCATGCGTTTTCAAAGGCTCCCTATGCGGACAATGACGGCATCAAAAAAGAATCTATCAATCGGGTTGAAAGGCGTAGGACTAGGCAACGCTCAGGACTCCCTGAACCAGCGTAAAATCACTGAGCCCACTTGAAGGTAAAGCGTTGTTAACCTCACCTACTACACATTCAAGCAGGGCACTGAATGCGGTATCTATGGATGGCGGGCTGTTCGCTGAACCTGGAATCAGATTAAACCGTTTCAGGACAGCAACACAGATTATTAAAAAGTGTGTAACATCCAGCCGACTAAATGCCTTTGGTCATCATAGATGATGGCCACTACACCCCTGAGAAGGCGGATAAGTTTTGTAACGTTTCGTGATAAAGCTGAGGCTCCTAAGGCTTTCAGTCTGCTTTTGTAAAAGGTTTGACTCCGCAACAGGCTGTAGCGCTGAGGGTGTAGACACAGCTCGATCTGTGGATGCAAATTCAATTGAATCAGCCTTGCTATTGGGTTGAACGCTGCGACTGTTTTTATTAATAGATAACTTGACCTGACAGATTAGCTATGGACAACTCAACAAAAACCCAAGCGGTCAGCGATGCGGTAGCTCGCCTCTACAATACCTATCCCTTTCCACCTGAGCCAATTCTCGACGAGGCTCCGCCAGGCTATAACTGGCGGTGGTACTGGCCCACGGTACACAGTTTTTGTACAGGCGCAGTTCCTGCCAAAGAATCTGTACGGGTACTGGATGCCGGCTGCGGCACTGGGGTGAGTACTGAATATATTAGTCACCTCAATCCAAAAGCTGAGGTGCTGGGGATTGATTTAAGCGAGAAGGCGATCGCCACTGCCACCGAGCGCTGTCACCGGTCAGGTGCCACCAACGTTCAGTTTCGCCAGCTCAGCATCTACGACGTCGACCAAATCGAAGGCGAGTTCGACTGGATTAACTGCGTCGGCGTCATCCACCACATGCCCGACCCACCAAAAGGGCTACAGGCTTTGGCTACCAAGCTAGCCCCCGGCGGCTTTATACATCTATTTGTATACGCCGCCATTGGTCGGGCAGAAATCTCGCTCATGCAGCGGGCGATCGCCCTGGTTCAAGGCAGCCAGCGCGGCGACTACCGCGATGGCGTGCAGGTAGGGCGACAGATCTTCGCCAGCCTACCCGAGGGAAATCGGCTCAAGCAACGAGAGCGCGATCGCTGGGCCATGGAAAACCACCGGGACGAATGCTTTGCTGACATGTACGTCCACCCGCAGGAAGTTGATTACACCTTAGATAGCCTATTTGAGCTAATCGAAGCCTCAGGCCTAGAATTCATCGGCTTTTCCAACCCTCAGGTGTGGCAGCTCGATCGCCTTCTGGCATCAGACCCAGCCCTGCTCGATCGCGCCAAGCAGCTGCCGGAGAAAGATCAGTATCGCCTAGTAGAACTACTAGATCCAGAGATCACTCACTTTGAGTGGTTCCTAGCTCGTCCCCCCTACCCACAGTTCAGCTGGGACGAGGACGCCGCTCTGCTGTCCGCCATTCCCACCCGTAATCCCTGTATGGAAGGCTGGCCCAGCCAAAGCATCTTCGACCACAACTACCAGATCATTTCTCTAGAGCCGCAGGAACTTGAATTTTTGCAGGCCTGCGATAGTCAAAGACTGTCCCAAGAGGGCCAACCCCACGGCGACCCTTCCGCTGCCCAGCCTCAGGCTAGCGTCGCCGATCTGCTATCCCAAAGCGGGGTAAGTCTTGAAGAAGTACGGCAACTGCAGCAGAGGCAGCTCATTTTACTAGAGCTATCCCAGCAGACTTGATCAAGATAGGCCGAGGACAACGGATTTACTTTTGAGAAGTGTCTATTAAGTATTATTGCCGTGATATGATCATATGCGGCCTGTTCAGGCAGGCGAAACCCTTTAACGGCTAAGGATTAGGCGCTTTCGTGGCCCCATTGCCCTCCGAACACACTGACCCCGTCGAGCAGGTCGAGGCAGAAGTAGACCCCGGTCAAACCGAAGGTCAAAGTCTTCCTCCGGCTTCAACGACGGCTATGGAAGAGTACTATCAGCTACAGCAAAATCTGCTGCTGACTACGCTGGCATTTACTGGCGTGATTTTTTTTAGCGTCTGGTTAGCCTACTCTCTTCCAATTGCTCTGAATTATTTAATAGGAGCGTGCGGCGGTGTGGTTTACTTGAGGATGTTGGCAAAAAGCGTGGCCAACATTGGCCGCGGAAGCTCAAGGCTAGGCAGCGGCCGACTAGCCCTAGTGGTTGGTCTGGTTTTAGTGGCTACTGAGTGGCAGCAGCTTCAGGTCGTACCCGTTTTCCTAGGGTTTTTGACCTACAAGGGGGCGTTAATTGCTTACACCCTCTGGACTGCGGTGCTGCCAAAATCACCATCGGGGTCTTCCCAGGCGTCTGGCTAACCTAGATCGGTGGTTCCAAAGCATAGCATGCTTTTTCCTGGCAGGTCTTAAGGAGAAGTTGATTTAAGAGATGGCGCTCAATATGCTAATGATTCATCCCTTAGTCCTGGCAAAGCTAGAGGTTGGCCAGCATTTGTACTGGCAGCTCGGTGGCCTTAAACTCCACGGCCAGGTCTTTTTGACCTCCTGGTTTGTGATTGGCGCTCTGCTGTTGGTTTCATTTTTGGCCACCCGCAACATTCAGCGGATACCTTCCGGCCTCCAGAACTTCATGGAGTACGCCCTAGAGTTTATCCGCGACCTAGCCAAAAACCAGATTGGCGAAAAAGAGTACCGGCCCTGGGTTCCCTTTGTAGGTACTCTGTTCCTGTTTATCTTTGTCTCCAACTGGTCAGGGGCGCTGATTCCCTGGAAGCTCATTCATCTGCCGTCGGGTGAGTTAGCCGCTCCAACTAACGACATCAATACCACCGTAGCCTTGGCGCTGTTGACGTCCTTAGCTTACTTTTATGCCGGATTTAGCAATCGCGGGCTGGGGTACTTTGCCAAGTACATCGAACCCACTCCCATTCTGCTGCCCATCAACATTTTGGAAGATTTCACTAAGCCCCTCTCCCTAAGTTTCCGTCTGTTTGGAAACATCCTGGCCGATGAGCTGGTGGTCGCTGTGCTGGTCTTGCTGGTGCCTCTCTTCGTGCCGCTACCAGTGATGGTCTTGGGTTTGTTTACCAGTGCAATTCAGGCGCTGATCTTTGCAACCCTAGCAGCGGCCTACATCGGCGAGGCGATCGAGGGGCATGGTGGTGAAGAGCATGGATGACCCCCAGTAAGGGTCATTCAGTTTGATATTGGCTGGTAGGGCAGGTGCTGCCAGCCGACGTGGTCTTAGGGCCGCACTATAAGAAACGCCTATCGAGCGTTGTCTACGACCTGTTTAACGAGTTGTTGATTGTCCAAATCGAGGTAAAGACATGGATCCTATTATCGCTGCCGCTTCCGTAATTGCAGCTGCTCTAGCCGTTGGCCTAGCAGCTATCGGCCCTGGTATTGGTCAAGGTAATGCAGCTGGTCAAGCGGTAGAAGGTATTGCTCGCCAACCCGAAGCTGAAGGCAAGATTCGCGGCACCCTGCTGTTGAGCTTGGCATTCATGGAAGCACTGACCATCTACGGTCTGGTGGTAGCCCTAGTGCTGCTGTTTGCCAACCCCTTCGCGTAGATTCGAAATCGCTGGGTAGGGAAAGGTTCAATACTTTTCCCTGCCTGTCGAAAACCACATTCGCGATGTCACCTTGTAGTGCTGGCCCTGGGCCGAGTGAAAGGGCATACCCACAATGATGAATTTTGTTTGGTTACTGGCGGTTGAAACCGCTGAAGCAGTTGAAGAGGGCGGCGGTCTTTTTGACCTAGATGCTACCCTGCCGCTGATGGCCGTGCAGTTTGTGCTGCTGGCGGTGGCGCTCAACGTGTTGTTTTATAAGCCCTTGGGCAAAGTCTTAGACGAGCGCGACGGCTACATTAGTTCCAATCAGGTTGATGCGGCAGAACGCTTGGCCAAAGCCGAGCAAATTGCCAAGCAATATCAGCAAGAGCTGGCCGAGACCCGCCGCCAAGCCCAATCGGTGATTGCCGAAGCCCAGGAAGAAGCGCAAAAGATTGCGGCTCAAACCGTTGCGGTGGCTCAGCAGGAGGCCCAAGCCCAGCGAGAGCAGGTGCAGCGAGAGCTAGATGAGCAAAAGAATCAGGCTATGGCTACCCTGGAGCAGCAGGTAGATGGGCTGAGCCAACAAATTTTAGACAAGCTGCTGGGTTCTTTAGCGGCCTAAGCTATTGGTGATGACGGGGTAATTTAGCCCCTAAAGTTGCCCGCGTCGTTGACGGAAAGTAGGGATATGACTATTGGTTGGCTATTAGCGGCGGAAGAAGGTGGGTTTGGTGTGGATAATATCCTAGAAACCAACCTGATTAATCTGGTCATTATTATTGGCGTACTGTATTACTTTGGCGGCAAGTTTCTAGGGAAGACCTTATCGACTCGCCAATCAGCTATTACTACGGCGATCACAGAAGCCGAGCAGCGCAAGAAGGAAGCCGCTGCCGCTTTGGCGGAGCAGCAGCAAAAGCTGGCCCAGGCTCAGGCAGAAGCTAAGAAGATTTTGATCGAGGCTCAGACCACGGCGGAACGTACTCGCGAGGCTATTTTGGCTCAGTCTCAAACTGATGTAGAACGAATGCGGGCCACCGCCGCCCAGGACCTAACCTCCCAAGAGGCGCGGGTGATGCGAGAGCTACAGCAGCGGATTGCAGCCCTGGCCATTGAGCGCAGTGAAGCCGCTCTACCAGGTCAGTTAAATGACGACTTGCAGCGGCGACTGGTCGATTCCAGCATTGCCCTGCTCCAAGGAGAATAGCTATGAACGACACAACGCTGAATTCTGAAATTGCGGCCCCCTACGCCAAGGCGCTGATGTCGGTTGCCGCCGACAACAACGCTGTTGACCAGGTGGGTGTCGAGGTGGCTGACCTGCTAGAGGTGCTGGACAGCTCCAAAGAGCTAACCGGCTTTTTAATGAGCCCGTTAATGTCTGCCGATACTAAGAAGGGCGTACTCCGTCAAGTTGCAGAAGGCAAAGTGAGCGGTTTTCTGTTGAGTTTTTTGCTGCTGCTGGTTGACCGCAGCCGCGTGGCGTTCTTAAAGCCCATTCTTCAGCAGTACCAATCTCTGCTGCGGGAGCGGAACAATACGATTTTGGCCGATGTTACGGCGGCAGTTGAGCTGTCTGACGACCAACAGAACGCCATCCGCGATCGCGTGAAGTCCATGACCGGTGCCAACAGCGTTGAGCTATCCGTAACTATTGATCCCTCTCTAATTGGCGGATTGATCATTAAGGTCGGCTCTCAGGTGATTGACGCTAGCCTGCGAGGTCAGCTACGCCGCATTGGCATGCAGCTAGCGACAAACGCCTAGCGACCTAAGCTTGCCCCCTGGTTGGGCAGTTTCTCTGACGTCTCGTGTTTATGTAGGTTTATCCAGAGCAAGTCCTATGGTTAGTATCAGACCTGACGAAATTAGCAGCATTATTAAGCAGCAGATTGAGCAGTACAACCAGGAGGTCAAGGTCTCCAATGTGGGTACAGTGCTGCAGGTGGGCGACGGTATCGCCCGCATCTACGGCCTCGAGAACGCCATGTCTGGCGAGCTGCTGGAGTTTGAAGATGGCACAGTAGGTATCGCCCTCAACCTGGAAGAGGACAACGTGGGCGCAGTGCTGATGGGCGACGGCGTTAATATCCGCGAGGGTAGTGCTGTTACCGCCACCGGCAAAATTGCGTCGGTTCCCGTCGGTGAAGCCATGCTGGGCCGCGTGGTAGACGCTCTAGGTCGTCCCATTGATGGCAAGGGCGATGTCCAGACCACCGAAACCCGCCTGATTGAGTCTCCCGCCCCCGGCATCATTGCCCGGAAGTCGGTGTACGAGCCGATGCAGACCGGCATCACCGCCATTGACGCCATGATTCCCATTGGCCGAGGCCAGCGCGAACTGATCATTGGTGACCGTCAGACTGGCAAAACTGCGATCGCCATCGACACCATCCTCAACCAGAAGTCTGAGGACGTGGTGTGCGTATATGTGGCGATTGGTCAGAAGGCCTCTTCTGTGGCTCAGATTGTCGACGTGCTGCGCGATCGCGGTGCCCTTGAGTACACCATTGTGGTCACCGCCAGTGCCAACGACCCGGCTCCGCTCCAGTATCTGGCTCCCTACACTGGCGCTAGCCTAGCCGAGTACTTCATGTACAAGGGCAAAGCTACCCTGATCATCTACGACGACCTCACCAAGCAGGCCCAAGCCTACCGCCAGATGTCGCTGCTGCTGCGTCGCCCGCCCGGTCGTGAAGCCTTCCCTGGCGACGTGTTCTACCTGCACTCTCGCCTGCTAGAGCGAGCTGCTAAGCTCAGCCCCGAGCTGGGCGAGGGCAGCATGACTGCCCTGCCCATAATTGAAACCCAGGCTGGGGACGTGTCAGCCTACATTCCCACCAACGTGATTTCGATCACCGATGGTCAAATCTTCCTATCTTCTGACTTGTTCAACTCGGGTCTGCGTCCTGCAATCAACGCCGGTATTTCGGTGTCTCGGGTGGGATCTGCGGCTCAGATCAAGGCCATGAAGCAGGTGGCCGGTAAGGTGAAGCTGGAGCTAGCCCAGTTTGACGAACTCCAGGCCTTCTCTCAGTTTGCCTCTGACCTGGATGCCGCTACTCAAAAGCAGCTGGCCCGTGGTACTCGCCTGCGGGAACTGCTGAAGCAGCCCCAGTACTCTCCCCTACCGGTGGAAGAGCAAGTGGCAATTATCTATGCCGGTATTAACGGCTTTATGGATGAGGTGCCTGTGGATCAGGTGGTGGCCTTCTCGAAGTCTCTGCGTGACTATATCCGCAACAACAAGCCCAGGTTTGCGGAACTGATTCGCAGCGAGAAGAAGCTTGGTGATGAGAGCGAGACTCTGCTCAAAGAAGCGATCGCTGAAACCAAGCAAGCCTTTTTGGCGGCAGTCTAACCTCCTATTCTAGCCGGGGTGTTGCATGGAGTCAATGCCCCGGTTCTCGACGACCCTTTAGGGATCAACTATGCCTAACTTAAAAGCGATTCGAGACCGCATTAAGTCTGTAAGAAACACCCGCAAGATTACCGAGGCAATGCGCCTAGTGGCGGCCGCTAAAGTGCGCCGTGCTCAGGAGCAGGTGATTGCTACCCGCCCCTTCGCCGATCGCCTAGCCCAGGTGCTCTATGGTTTGCAAAGCCGCCTCAGATTTGAAGAGACCGACCTACCGCTGCTGAAGCAGCGCGAGGTAAAGACCGTGGCGCTGCTGGTGATTTCCGGCGATCGCGGCCTCTGTGGTGGCTACAATACCAACGTCATTCGCAAGGCCGAAATCCGTTCCAAGGAACTGGCCGCTGAGGGCTTGAACTACCGCTTTATTTTGGTGGGACGCAAGGCCAGCCAGTACTTCAAGCGCCGCGATCAGCCCATTGAAGCCAGCTTTACTGGGCTGGAGCAAATTCCCATCGCGTCCGAAGCCTCGACCATTGCTGACGAGCTGCTGTCGCTATTTCTGTCCGACGAAGTCGACCGGGTTGAGCTGGTCTACACCCGGTTTGTGTCGTTGGTCAGCTCTCGCCCGGTTATTCAAACCCTGCTGCCTCTTGACCCTCAAGGGCTAGAGGTACCTGACGACGAGATTTTCCGGCTCACCACCAAAGGCGGTGTCTTTCAGGTGGAGCGGGAGAGAATGGCAGGGCCAGCTCCAACAGAGTTTCCTCAGGACATGATCTTCGAGCAAGATCCGGTGCAGATTCTGGATGCGCTGCTGCCACTGTACTTGAACAACCAGATTCTGCGAGCGCTGCAAGAGTCCGCTGCTAGCGAACTGGCGGCCCGTATGACCGCTATGAATAACGCCAGCGACAACGCCAAGGAGTTGGCGAAAACTCTGAACCTGACCTACAACAAAGCACGCCAGGCGGCCATTACCCAGGAGATTTTGGAAGTAGTGGCTGGAGCGAACTCCCTGAACTAAGTCGGCAAAACCTACATTCACGATTCCAGGACCGTCACAGCTGTGACGGTCCTTTTTTGTGCGCCCGGTAGCTTCGAGCCGCATAGCCACCGGCGCAGAGATTTCCCTATCCGTGACGCTTTTGGTGCCAGGCCCAGGCGTGGGCCAGGATAGTGTCAATGTCAACATATTGGGGATTCCAGCCCAGGATGCTGCGGGCGCGATCGCTGCTGCCGACCAGCGCCGGTGGATCGCCAGGGCGACGTTCCACCTCGACCACCGGAATGGATTTACCGGTGATTCGCACTGCCGCGTCGATCACCTCTCGCACCGAAAAACCGCTGCCGTTGCCGAGGTTGAAGACGGCGCTCTCACCACCCTTCAACAGATACTCCAACCCCAGAATGTGGGCATCGGCCAAATCGCAGACGTGGATATAATCCCGCACGCAAGTGCCATCGGGAGTGGGGTAGTCGGTCCCAAAAACACTGATTGACTCTCGCTTGCCCAAGGCCGTCTGTAATACCAGGGGAATGAGGTGGGTTTCGGGATTGTGGTCTTCGCCCAGCAGACCGTTGGGATGAGCACCAGCGGCGTTGAAGTAGCGAAACCGTACTGACTTGAAATCGTAGGCCTTATCGTAGTCGGTCAGAATCCGCTCCACCATCAGCTTAGTCATGCCGTAGGGATTGATGGGGTTTTGGGGATGGGTTTCAGTAATTGGCATCTCCTGAGGTACACCGTAGGTGGCACAGGTAGACGAGAACACAAATGTTTTGACGCCCGCCTCCACCATGGCATCGAGCAGCGATAGAGTACCCACTACGTTGTTTTCGTAGTATTTGCTAGGGTCGCTTACTGACTCCCCAACATAGGCGTAGGCCGAGAAATGCATTACTGCACTGATGTCGTAGCGGTTAAAGACATCCTTGAGCAGCGCCTTATCTAGGGTGCTGCCGACAATCAACTCAGCCTTTAGAGCCGTCTCTACTAAATCCCGATGACCATAGACCAGGTTGTCTAAAATCAGCACTCTGTAGCCGGCCTGTTGGAGCGCCATGACGGCATGGCTGCCAATATAGCCAGCGCCTCCCGTAACCAGAATTGTTTTTAGGTCAGTTGTCATAGGAAATTTCTCTAGATTGTTTGGTGCCGCTGGGGCATTAGCGTTGCTGGGTGTCCCGGTTGAAGCCATTCTAGAGCGTGGCTCGATAGCTGGCCTTAGCTTTGGGGCTAGGTTATTAACTTTTCATCTCAGTGGGTTTACCTCCTTATGGACATTTAGCTGAGGATGCTTGGGCAGCCTGCTTGTTAAGCAGTTTTTAATCAAAGCTTACTGGCTACTTAGCTCTGCCATTAAGTGCTGCCGTGAGTAATAGCCGAAGATAACTACGTAGCGATGGCTACATGATGTAATCCCCCAAGTGCTATCCATGGCTGATTTTAAGCTCCAGCTCCTTCACGCTGCTGATCAAGAGGCTACCATTCCCGCCCTTGATGATGCTCCTCGCTTTTCAGCGGTGTTGAATGCCCTAAAAAATCAAGATATTGATAGTGACGGGGTGTCTGGCTTTGCCAACACCCTAATTTTGTCCTCTGGGGATGCCTATATTCCTGGCGTATTTTTGGATGCTTCGATCGAAGCTTATGGCGGTGCTGGACGTGCCGATATTCTTATTCAGAATGAGCTAGTTTTTCAAGCTATTGCCTTTGGAAACCACGAATTTGATAAGTCGACTTCCTTGATTAAGGATCTGGTCGGCGGTGGTGTCGATAACCTGTCCACTCCGCTGAATGAATCTTTTCTAGGGGCTCAGTTCCCTTACTTAAGCGGCAACTTAGATTTCAGTACCGACCCCAACCTGGCTGGACTAGTCGTTCCAGATGCTCAAGCGCCTCAAGCTAACAGCATTGCTGGCAGTACTGTCATCGAAGTCAATGGCGAAAAGATTGGGGTTGTGGGAGCCACCACCCCAACCATAGTCAACATTTCTAGCCCTGGCGCGATAACCGTTAAGCCTCAACCCTTTGCTGGTACCCCTACTCCAGAGCAGTTAGATACCCTAGCAGCTGAGATTCAGGCAGATGTGGATGCGCTGCTAGCTGCTAATCCCGATGTCAATAAAGTGGTTTTGCTGGCTCACATGCAGCAAATTGCTATTGAGCAAGCCCTGGCAGAACGGCTTAGCAATGTAGACATCATCATGGCCGGGGGGTCTAACACTCGTCTGTTAGATAGCAACGATCGCCTGCGCCCTGGTGATACCAACCAGGGCACCTACCCCATTATCAAGACCGATGCTGATGGCAAACCCGTTGCTGTGGTCAACACTGATGGCAACTATAAGTATGTCGGTCGTCTGGTAATTGACTTTGATGCTAGCGGCAACATCATCCCCGAAAGCTACGACGCAACCGTCAGCGGGGCCTATGCCACGGATGCGCAAGGGGTTGCTGATCTAGGTGCGGAAGGACTCGTTGATCCTCAAATTCAGGCGATCATTGACACCCTGCAAACAGTCATTAACACCAAAGAGGGTAATGTTTTCGGCATCAGCAACGTCTTTTTAGATGGCGATCGCAATAGTGTGCGCCGTCAAGAGACAAACCTAGGTAACTTAACTGCTGATGCTAACCTTGCGATCGCCCGCGAAATTTTGAGCGACGACAGCATCCTGGTTTCCATCAAAAACGGTGGCGGCATCCGAAATGTTATCGGTCAGCGTATTGTTCCTGCCGGTGGAACAGGTGCGCCCGTGGAAAGTTCTACGGAAGAAATTCCTGGCGTGAAGCCTGCTGGCGGTGTTTCACAAAACGATATCGCCAACGCCCTAAGCTTCAACAATGATTTGACCGTTGTAGATATTACCCGCGCGGGTTTGGTTGCTGTTCTCGAGCATGGCGTTCGTGCTAGCTTATCCGATGATTCCAACACGCCTGGGCAATTTCCTCAGGTAAGCGGTGTCGAGTTTAGTTTTGACTTGACCCAGCCCGCAGGCAATCGCATTCAATCTGCAGCTATCAAAGACGAAGAGGGCAATATTCTCGATGTATTAGTTCAAGGTGGAGAATTCGTCGGTGAATCAGACGCAACCGTTCGTGTTGTCACATTAGGATTCCTGGCTAGAGAAGCTGCAGCAACCCCTGGTATAGGCGGTGACGGCTATCCATTCCCTGCCTTCAGCACCAACTATCAAAACCTGCTAGACCCATCTGCGGCTCCCACCGGGAATGCCACCTTTGCTGCCGATGGCTCCGAACAGGATGCACTGGCAGAATATTTGTTTGACCAGTTTCTGACTACTCCCTTTGCCCAGCTAGATACAGAGCGTGACCTAGATACCCGCATTCAAAACCTTGCCTTTCGCAGTGACACAGTCCTTGACGGTGCTGCTCCCACTCCTGAACCGGTTGAGCCCTCTCTGCTGGTCCCCTTGGGCACCTACGAGACCGGAGTGTTCGATGCCAGCGCTGCTGAAATCGTGGTTCACGACCCGGCGAGTCAGCGGCTGTTTGTGGTCAATGCCAATGTCCCCACGGTTGAAGTGCTGGATATTAGCGACCCCAGCAACCCCACCAAGCTGTTTGACATCGACCCCTCGGCCTACGGGGCTGGGGCCAACAGCGTGGCAATTAGCAACGGCATCGTAGCCGTAGCCATTGAAAGCACCGAAAAAACCGACCCCGGCAGCGTGGTGTTCTTTGACATCGACGGCAATTTCTTGAACGCCGTTACCCTGGGCGCTCTGCCCGACATGCTGACCTTTAGCCCCGACGGCACCAAGGTGCTGGTCGCCAACGAAGGAGAACCCAATGCTGACTACAGCATTGACCCCGAAGGTTCAATCAGCATTATCGACCTCTCAGGAGGCGTAGAAAACCTCACCCAGGCCAATGTCACCACCGCCGACTTCACCGCCTTTAATGACCAGCGCAATGCATTAATAGCCGATGGGGTGCGGATCTTTGGCCCCAACGCTACCGTCGCCCAGGATATTGAACCCGAATACATTGCGGTGACCGGCGACTCGCGCACCGCCTACGTGGCTCTGCAAGAGAACAACGCTCTGGCCGTAGTGGACATTGCATCGGGGGCAGTCACCGACATTTTGCCGCTGGGGTATAAAGATCACTCGGTGGTGCCGCTGGATGCCAGCGATCGCGACGATGCCATCAACATCACCAACTACCCCAATCTGTTTGGCTTGTATCTACCCGACGCCATCTCCCTCTATGAAGCCGACGGCGAAACCTACATCGTCACTGCCAATGAAGGCGATGCTCGCGACTACGATACCTTTGCCGAGGAAGCTCGGGTTAAAGACTTGCAACTAGACCCAATCGCATTCCCCAATGCGGCAGAGCTTCAAGCCGATGAAGCCCTTGGTCGCCTCACCGTGACCACCACCCTGGGCGACACCGACGGAGACAGTGACTACGACGAACTCTACGCTTTTGGAGGCCGGTCTTTCTCCATCTGGGATACCCAGGGCAACCTGGTCTATGACAGCGGTGCTGAGTTTGAAACGATTATTGCCGAACGTTTTCCCGACGACTTCAACTCCGATAATGCCGAGAACGACTCCTTTGACAATCGCAGCGACAATAAAGGGCCTGAGCCCGAAGGCGTTACGATTGGCAAAGTGGGCGATCGCACCTACGCCTTTATTGGCCTAGAGCGCTTTGGTGGTGTCATGACCTACGACATCACCGACCCCAGCGCACCGTCCTTTGTCGATTTCGTCAACAACCGCGATTTTGCCGGTGACGCTGAAGCTGGTACGGCGGGCGATTTAGGAGCCGAGGGATTAATCTTTATCTCTGCTGAAAATAGCCCCAATGGCAACCCTCTAGTAGTGGTTGCCAATGAGGTCAGCGGTAGCACGACCGTATTTGATGCCAGCGCGTTGGGTGCCTCTGGCCCTGGGGAACCTGGCTCTGGGGCACCTGATTTCTTCCTTGACCTACGCGATATTACCGGATCAGTAGCTGCAACCTTTACTGTCAATCGGGAGGCGGCCTTCGACAACTTTGCAGGCTTCTACCGGGTCGCTGACATCAATGGCGGCATTGACGTTACCGGTGACGATGTAGCCGACATTACTCCGGGGCAATCGGGCTATACCGAGGCTGCTCTGGCAAACCGCGCAGAGGCTGTGGCGTTAACTACCGCCAACCTAGTTACCTCAGTCTTTGAGTCAACGGTGGCCGGAGGCAGCCTCTACGCTCCCTTCCTAATCGCCAACGGTAACTTGGACAGCTTCAACTCCAACGAGGTGTACTTTGCCTTTGGCAGCGCTAACGCTGACGGGGCCGAGCACATCCGCTTCAGCGAAGGCGCGATCGGGTTTGAGGATTTGCTTGGCGGCGGCGACAATGACTTTAACGACATCGTTGTGAAAGTTGCCGTGTCCGTCTAAGGGTCGGCAGCAACCCAGTGTCAGCCAATAGCTAACGCCAATTGGCCCATGGCTAAATGAACCTCGTACAAAAGCAGGCTCAAAATTGAGTCTGCTTTTGTGTTATCAGCACAACACAATCTTCATAGCCTTTATCAGTTAGATTAGGAAGGCTTGGCACAAGATGCAGCAGCCCTAGAATTCAGCGATCGCAACAAATCATTACGTCATTATCAACAGATGAACCACAAGAGCAATAGTTCTTTAACCTAATCTATCCATCTTGAGCTTGAGCCATTGTTTTTACCATCAAGTAGCAAAACTTTGCGGGCGATCGCCCCATCTTTGACCACAGCTTCTACACCTTTCTCCCAAAACTAAATCGGCGTACATAAGTAGTCTCAATTTCTCCTGCTCAAGCATTTCAGCCCGTAAAATCCCTGTGTTCGTCGCTTCAGCCACTCATTTCTGCTCTCAAGCAGGCTTGCCCGAAGGATTTTGTTCTTGCTAGCTAATCGGAACGATGGACAATATTCTTATAGAGAAATGAGCTTTAAGAATTCACTTTTAAATACTATCAATGACATTTATACCTACTATTGATACCAGTCAGCTGCTTGATTTCAATACCGCAGCCCTAGCCGTCTTGACCCATCTTCACGATCGGCTTGGATTTGACCTGTGGATGGTAACACGCACCGAGGGTGAAGACTGGATTGTCTTACAGTCCAACGACACAGGCTACGGTGTCAAAGCCGGAGATGTTTTTCGCTGGTCTGACTCCTTCTGCTCTCGCATGATTAAAGGAGAAGGTCCTCGCATTGCCCCCGCTTCTGAAGCGGTGGTGGCCTACGTTGAAGCACCCATTGGGCAACAAGTCAAAATTGGGGCCTACGTGGGCGTACCCCTTTTGAAGGAGGATGGCACCCTATTTGGCACCCTTTGCGCCATCGACCCGCTACCTCAGCCCCAGGTTATTCAACAGGAGCTGCCCTTAATTGAGCTTTTGGCCCAGCTGCTCAGCCGTATTCTCCATGCCGATATAAAATCTGCCGAGCAGGCGCGATTGGCCGAACATTTGCAAACAGAAGCGTTGACCGATGGCCTGACTGGGCTCTACAACCGTCGCGGCTGGGATCAGCTCTTAGACAGCGAAGAAGAACGCTGTGCCATCTATGGCTACCCCGCCAGCATCATTGTCATTGACATCGATGATCTCAAGACAGTCAACGACAGCCAAGGCCAAGCTGCCGGAGACCAGATTCTGCAGCGCACTGGGGACTTGCTCAGGCAAATAACCCGCAAACAGGATACCGTTGCCCGCACTGGTGGTAATGAATTTGCCATGCTCTGTGTGGAGTGCCCTCTAGTCGAGGGAGAGTTGATTAAACACCAGCTCGAGAAAGCTCTAAGCGAAAGCCAGCTTCACGCCTCGGTGGGAATTGCGGGCCGCCACCCTAGCCAAGGGCTGCGATGGGCCTGGGCCAATGCCGATCGCGCCATGTACAGCCGCAAGCCTGCTAGCCAACAAAAAAACCATTAACTGCGTGATTAAAAGTGCTCACAGGCAGTTATAGTAATATTCAGTTGGTCACCACCGTTGGCCACAGCAACACAAACCAGTTTGACAAGGGTACACCTGTTATCTATACTGGGGAGTGTTGAAAAATAGGCCCCCATCGTCTAGAGGCCTAGGACACCTCCCTTTCACGGAGGCGACGGGGATTCGAATTCCCCTGGGGGTATAGCTTTTAATAGCTCTAAGGCCTTGCAACATTTGCTGCAAGGCTTTGTTTTTCTTATGGTGCAGACCTAACTCTAGGTCAGGTGACAAGCTCAGTCACTTCCAGTATTGTAAGAATCACCTAAGGGGTTCAACCTTTTGCAGAGGGGAATCTATGACCTTCATTACGCTATTAGCAACCGCAGTCGGTATTGTTTCGGCGATCGTGCTAATCATTGTGGGATTAGTGGAGGCTCCTTGGCAGCTACTGCTGTTTGGTCTCTTAGCCGCCCTCTATGGATTGCAGCGGCAGATTTGGGCCTGTGAATCAGTCATTGAAATTGACGGTGCTATAGTGCCAACCGATGTGATTGCCCAAAAAACCAAGGCTATGCCCCAGCCAAAACAGGCGGAGGTAAGCATCGCAGACAATTCCTCAACCCTGGCCTCTGAGAGTTCTGAGAGCAAGGAGCTTATTTACCGAGGCATTCGATATCGCGCTAGCCAGCCCGAGAATCCGTCATCGCCGCCCGATGAGAAAATTGAGGGCATCTATCGAGGGCGACCCTGGAAGCGCTAGATCTGGCACCCACGAGTTGTCATATTCCCCGGTTTTACGAAACTTCCGCTGGAGCAAAAATGCTTTCGTCTCGGGCAAACGCCTTAAATTCTAGGGCGTTACCGCTTGGGTCAGTAATAAATAGCGTGAACTGCTCTCCGACCTCGCCCACAAACCGCTGGTAGGGCTCAATTAAAAACTCTACCTGGGCCTGGCGCAGGCGATCGGCCAAGGCGTGCCATTCAGCTGGGGTGAGAATGACTCCCCAGTGGCTAACGGGTACGTTGTGACCATCCACAGCATTAGTAGGCACGATAGCTTGAGGCTCAGCCTGATGAGCCGTAATCTGGTGACCAAACAGATTGAAGTCAATCCAGGTCGATGACGTGCGCCCCACCGAGCAGCCCAGCACGGTTTCATAGAAGTGACGCGTGCTGTTCAGGTCGTACACTGGAAACGCCACATGAAAGGGGCGAAGCATTGCCATGTCCTCTAGGTTTACGACTGAGCCTAGCGCCGATAGTTCTAGGCCCGCCACAGGAGCCATTCATCCTCGCTATGCCCTCAACCACTGTACCCTCTACACCGGCCGTAGAGTGCTGCAAAACCACGCGTTGGTCATAGACGGTAGCCGTATTTTAGACCTTGTACCTGAGGCCCAACTCCCGTCAGACTTGCCTTGTTTCGACGGTCAGGGCTGGACGGTGGCCCCCGGCTTTATTGATCTACAGCTCAATGGCTGCGGCGGCGTGATGTTCAATGACGCCATCACCACCGACACCCTTGAAACCATGCACCGCACCAATCTCCAGAGCGGCACTACGAGTTTTTTGCCCACGCTAATTACAACTACTGACCAGGCGATGGACGAGGCCATGGCTTTAGTGGCCAATTACCGTCAGCAGCAGCCACATCGAGTCCTGGGGCTCCATTTAGAAGGCCCCTATCTCAACTCCAAGCGAGGAGGAATTCACAGTCAAGCCTTTATTCGCCCTGCCGACAGGGCCATGATCGATCGCATAGCCCAGGCTGGGCCAGAGGTGGTCAAGCTGGTCACTTTAGCGCCTGAAGTCGTCTCCCCAGAACACATTCGGCAGCTGGCTGAAGCTGGCATTTTGGTATCTGCTGGGCACTCTGAGGCTAGCTTTGAGGAGGCATTGGTCGGCTTTGAGGCCGGAGTTGGCATGGTCACGCACCTGTTTAACGCTATGTCTGGATGGCAAGGGCGTAGCCCTGGACTGGTTGGGGCAGTGTTGAGTCAAGCCGATGTCTATGCCGGCGTCATTGTGGATGGACACCACGTTCACTACGGTTCTGTTGGCCTAGCGCATCGGGTAAAACAAGACCATCTGGTGCTCGTTACCGACGCCACACCCCCAGTAGGCACCACTCTAGAAGCCTTTGTCATTGGCGGCCAGGAAGTGTTTTATCGAGACGGCAAGTGCGTCTCTGCCGACGGCACCCTTGGGGGAGCGGCGCTGACATTGATGGCTGCCATAGAGAACTGCGTGCGTCGAGTGGACATTCCCCTGGCAGAAGCCCTGCGGATGGCAACCCTATACCCAGCCCGAGCCATCGGAGTCGACCACTGTCTGGGGGTGTTGTCTGCGGGTTACCAGGCCAACATAACCCTGTTTGACGCTGATACGTTCACTGTAAAAGGGGTAATTGATCAAGGCGTGCTGGCATGGTCTACAACAGACCTGGGATAACCGGTCAGAATTCTTAGATGTGAGGACGAGGTAGACCGGCTACTCGCTGCTGAAGCAGTTGAGCGGCCATTTTCTGACTACGCAAACTAATCCACAGGCTGCACTGGTCATCGGCAATAGACACCAATGCCCCAGCTCGCTGCTCTGAAAATTTACAGGCTAGGTGATATAGCCTGGTACGCTTGTCGGCTTCGACAGTTAAGGCCCGATAGTACAGTTCGTTATAGTGATGGGTGCCATCCTGCAGGGCGCCATTAAACCAAAACTTAAATACCTGAACTCGATTTTCGGGCAAAACCTTTGGCAGCATTGACGCTCTCTCTTGACCTAGTTTCAGCATACCCAGTTGTTCTAGGGAATGCTGATGCCTAGGCAGATGTAGGGACGCGGCTTGGGTTATGGCAACTTGCTTTACTGACATATAGTGCGGGCAAAGGCAGACTCCACTAGCGATCGCAAAATGTCCATACTAAGCGGCTGCACCAGCAATCCATCGAGTCCTGGAATATCTTCGCTGTAGTTCCACTGCGGGCTGGTCGAGTCCGTTAGAGCCACGACAGTCATATCAAGAGCCTGCCCATGCTGGCGTAATTGATTTACCAACGGTAGTGACCAATCGTGAAAATCATTGCCAACCAGAATAACGAGACAGGGCGCCCCCTGGTTGACGCGGGTAACCGCTTGCTCGGTAGAACTGGCCACAAATACGGGGTACTGCAGGTCAGTCTCTAAAGGATGAGCGTCGTTGTGGTGATCACACTCTGGGTCAAGCACAAGGATATAGTCACGAGTTAAGGTCATGGCTGAAAACGACGCAATTGCCTTCTATCTTACCTAGAGCAAAAACAGCGTTTACCACCATAAAGTCGCTTTTTTTGGCCTATAGACTAGGGTTTTCATGCCATTTTGGAAACCTAGATTTATTTCAATCTTCCGTTTTTTTTTAGTCTGTCTAAAGGTATGCCAAAGACTTGGCATTGCGAAAGCAAAACTATAATTAAGTTATGCAAATTATTATCCTAAAAATTGCCGACCATCCAGCTATCAATGATGTTTTTTACGACTAGCCCTCGATCTCGCCGCACGCCCCAGGTCAGAGTTGGGTAACTCTAGCTACAAAAACCCCCAAGGGCCTTTGCTATGTTTAGCGAATAAAATTTGCCGTTTATAACGAAACCCAGTGGCCGCTGTATCGGTACAGATTATTGAGGGCAACCCCCATTTGCGATCGCTCCTGGGCTGGCATCTTCAGCAAGCTGGCTACAGGGTTTTTCAGTCAGCAGATGTTGTCCGCACTCGGGACCTTTTTCAGAGCCGACAGCCAGACTTGGTCATTCTAGACTCGCAACTCCCGGATGGGGACGGTGTGGAGCTGTGTAAGTGGTTGCACAGCCAGGGACAGCCCCTGATCATGATCCTTTCGGCCTGCAACACAGAAACCGATATCGTGACTGGACTACGGGCTGGAGCCGACGACTATATGACTAAGCCCTTCGGCATGCAGGAGTTCTTGGCCCGAGTCGAGGCGCTCACCCGGCGCGTACGGCTTATGAGCGCACCGGCATCTCTTACCTATGGCGACTTGAACATTGACCTGGTGCAGCGGCGAGTCAATTTTCGAGGCGACTATATCGATCTAACACCCCAGGAATTTAGCCTGCTGTATGTGCTGACCCAAGCGGCTGGGTCTCCCTTGAGCCGCACCGATTTACTGCGGCGTGCCTGGCCCGATGCGATCGACAATCCCAGAACCGTAGACACCCATATCCTCTCTCTACGTAAAAAGATTGAGGTTGACCCGAGGCAGCCCAACATCATTCAAACAGTGCGCAATGTAGGCTATCGATTCAATGTTGAGCGTGCTTCCGCTGAGTCTAACGGCCATAGTTCTCGGATGAGCGCACCCCTAGCCTCTTCTTCCCTAATCTAAGGCAGCTTAGATAGCCATAACGCTAATTCAACCAAAGGCAGCTAGGTAGGAAGTTTAGCAGAGCTATGCCGGAAGCTTGATGGGCGATCGCACTGAAACACCGGAAGTTCAATTCAACAGAAGTTCTATCAGGCGATCAGGGACCTAATGAAGTTGGCTTCTGCATAGTTCTAGATCTAACCACCTATCGCAGCTTAGTGAATGGCCCCAGAACCAGCCATAGCTAGTTTTGGTGAATTAGACTATAATTCAGAAATCCTTTCATGCTGCCCTGCCAACCCTGTGTTTACAACTCTCTCGCCCGTTGCCGCTTCCCCAGCCCACGATCTGGTCAACGCCATTAATGCTCTCAAACAAGAGCTAAATGCCGTTGTTTTAGCGCACTATTACCAAGAGTCTGATATTCAAGATGTAGCTGACTACATTGGAGATTCTTTGGGGTTATCCCGCCAGGCAGCCGATACCAGTGCCGATGTGATTGTGTTTGCGGGGGTGCATTTCATGGCTGAGACGGCCAAGATTTTGAACCCCGATAAGCAAGTCCTGCTGCCCGACCTCAACGCAGGCTGTTCTTTGGCCGATAGCTGCCCTCCCGACGCCTTCGCGGCGTTCAAAGCTGCACACCCTGAGCACTTGGTGATTTCATACATCAACTGCACGGCCGCCATCAAGGCCATGAGTGACATCATTTGCACCAGCTCCAATGCGGTCAGCATTGTGCAGCAGCTAGCGCCTGAGCAAAAGATTATTTTTGCCCCCGACCAAAATCTGGGCCGCTACGTGATGCAGCAGACCGGCCGTGACATGGTGCTGTGGCAGGGCAGCTGCATGGTGCACGAAACGTTCTCCGAGAAAAAGCTGGTACAGCTTCAGATGAATCACCCTCAGGCTGAGGTAATTGCCCACCCCGAGTGCGAGGCAGCGGTGCTGCGCCATGCCCATTTTGTCGGATCAACGACGGCCTTGCTCAAGTACGCCCAGCAGAGCCCCAAGACTGAGTTCATTGTGGTGACAGAACCAGGCATCATTCATCAGATGGAGAAACAGGCCCCAGACAAGGTTTTTATTCCGGCACCACCTACAGCATCCTGCGCCTGCAATGAATGCCCTCATATGCGCCTTAACACCTTAGAAAAGCTGTATCTGGCGATGAAGTATCGCCAGCCCGAGATTGTTTTAGATCCAGAGCTCCAGCGCCAAGCACTGAAGCCTATTCAACGGATGCTAGACCTCAGTGCGCCTTAATTCAGCTAGCCCTAGGAGCCCTGAACAAAGCTCTTCAACTCGGCAGCAAGCTGATCAATTAGGCTGTCATGATCTGTATCCAAGGAACTGCTATCTTGCTCGATGCGCTGTACGACATCATCGGGCAGGTCAAGCAACGACACCAAACGGTTGTAGGCATCTGTTTCCTGTTGGTTGATCAGCTCTTCACCGGGAGTACGGGCACTAGCGCTAATCACCTGGCGGGCTAGTTTAAGCACTAGCTCTCGCTCGGCAGGGCGGGTAAGCTTGGGCACCAGTTCTTCAAGGGGCAGGTTTTGCATTAGGTAGTCGCGCAACTCAGCTCGCAGCGCAGCCTGCTGACCAGCATCGCTGGCAAACAGACGGCTGAACTGATCGAGCATAAGACCCACTTCTTCGTCGGCCAGGTGGCCATCACTCCAAGCCATGGTCGACGCAATGCGCAGCAGAGTCATCTGGCTGGGGGTGATGGATGGAGGCAGGGGAGGTTGGATAGGCATAGCAATCTCCGGGGTAGTGAACTACGTCGGGCAGCTGATGATGACAACCTACCACGGGGATTTGGAGAGGCTGGCTAACTTTAGCAATCTCTACAAATTCAGGTGGATGAGGGACGGTTTGCTACATCCGCCCGGCCAAATGGGCCAGCTGGCGAGTATTCTTGAGGTGCAGCATGGAGCGGGCATTGTCTTCGACAATCCAGCCTTTTTCGACTAGCTTGGCCATGATTTTGTTGGCTTCTTCATGGGTGATGTCGGCCAAGTCGGCAAGGTCTTTACGGGGAATGTTGAACAGGTCAACACCGTCATCTACTGGCTCACCGTAGGCAGCTTGAATCGCCGTTATAGTGGCAGCCAGTTTAACCGCAGGGGGCTGATGACGTAGCTGGAAGCGCAAGTTAGTCTGGCGCAACCGCTGCACCATAATTTGCAGCAGCCGATGGTGTAGCTGAGGATCTTTAAACAGGGTTTGAAGAAATCGCTGCGCTGAAATGCTCATCAGCCTGACAGCGGTCAGGGCAACGACATCGGTAGAGCGGGGTGACTCGTCCAGGATGGCCATTTCCCCAAAGAAGTCGCCTCGGCCCAGCACCGCCAGGGTAATGGAACTATCTTCAACATGGCGGCGAACCTTAACCCAGCCGGCTTCTATAAAGTAAACGGCATTGCCCCAGGCATCTTCCATGACTACAGCTCGGTCGGCTGGATAGTCATGGCGGGTAGCTACAGACAGCAACCACTCTACGGTTTCGGGGCTCGCCCCTTGAAACAGAGGGTATTGTTCGCTCAGCGTATCGGCTTGCATAAAAGGCATAATTAAAGGGTGACGGCTCAGGACTAGCTAGGCAAGACCACAATCGGCCTATATTTGTCCATGGTACCCAGAATTGTAAATCGACCAAAATAGCGACACTATCTGGGCAGCCCGATCGCACTGACGACGTCGTTTAAGGGCGATCGCAGTGCCTCTACATAGCTAGGCCAGCCCACCACAATGGGCTGGTGATGAGCCAGGGTCTGGGGAGCTATATCGGGCTCCGTAAATCGAATCGGTTGCCCCGTCAAGTCGCAGCAGACTAGCCCGGCCGCCTCGGCCAAGGCTAGGGGGCCAGTGGTATCCCACAGCTTAACGCGACCGTTGAGGTAGATATATAGGCCCGCCCGGCCAGTAATTACCGCCAGCACCTTCAGTCCAAAGCTGCCCAAAGAGAGAAATTGAACCGTGGGAAAACGGCAGGCGATCGCAGCGCCAAACCGACGCTCATCCTTGTCGCCAATTACCATTGACCAAGCCTGAGTCGGGTCGAAAACCGGCTCTTTGGGCTTTAGGCATTGGAGTTCGCCACCATCCGTTTGCTCAAACAAGCCCCAGTCGGGGCCGCCCCACACCAAATGCCTTGCCACTGGCGCATAGATCCAGCCCGCCTGGGGTAGGCTATCCACGACTTGCCCTACCATCACCGCGTAATGGTCTCCGCCTTGAATAAATTCGTCGGTGCCATCGATGGGGTCCACGAACCACAGGGTGCGATGGCAGTTAGGAGGCAGCCCCTGACCGTCACCCTGCCAAAACTGCTGCACCGTGGCCCGGTTTTCTTCAGTGATAATGCCGTCGTCTGGAAAGATCGACTGCATACCCGTCAGCAGCTTTTGATCTAGCAGCTGATCGACCGTAGTGACATAGTCGTCCACGCCTTTTTCAAACACCTGAAACGAATGTTTGGGCTGCTGGCTGGCATAGTCGCCACAGGCAATCAATAGCTGATGCAGGGCCGACAGATCGGCAGGGCGGATGGGCGGCATACCAAGCTAGACCACAGAACCCCGATGCTGGGGAGATAGAGATAGATCAGGGGCGATTGCCCAGTCCGAGGATCTGATCACTCCGTTAGTGTAATCTGGCCCGGTAGCAGAACACTACCGACCATGGACACAAAAAATGGGCTGGTCGGCTTGTGCTGACCAGCCCACTTCAGGAACGCGATGCAGACTTACTGAAGCACCAGCTTGACGTTGGCGTTCTGCAGACCAGGACGCTTAACCTCAGCCAGGGTCTTGTTGACCGCGTACTTTTGGTTGATAGAGTTGATCAACTCAGTCTGGTTATGCTTTTTGGCCACACCCCAGAGGTCAGCGATCAGATCAAAGGAGCCATCGGCATTACGAGACCAACCCAGATCGTACTCACCATCCAGAACGGCAACAAGGTCGGCGCGCACACGCTGGCCGTTGTAACCGCGAACATCAGCTTCGGTCTTAGTGGCGATACCCAAGTCAGACAGCGACTGCTTGAGAATCTCAGCATCGGTCACTTTGGTGCGAAGGGTGCTGAAGTGAGACATGGTGTTTCCTCCTGTAGGGAAATTGAGAGAGACAACGAGGTTTGAGAGAGACAAAACCAGTTAGCCACGGGCTATCTGGATACCAACTGCTAGCAAACGCTAGCCCTTCCCCCGGATACCGCCGGGAGGAAAGCCTTTAAAACTCCATCCGCTGATATTCAGCGACGGAGGCTGCCGCCGGACGCGCCCGCTGGCGGGCCCAATCCCGCAGGGCAGTAACCTGCTCACTCATCGTCTTCGACAGCGGCATCGTGGCGCGAATGGCCGCAATAATGTCGAGCTGAGTGAACTCACGTCCTTGGGCAAATGCTTCATACATAGCCGAAATCAGCCCCTGCTCGATTTCAGCTCCGGAAAATCCATCACAGACCTTGGTTAGCTGGTCGAGGTCAAAGCGCTCAATGTCGCGACGGCGCTTTTGGAGATGGATTTGAAAAATGTCCTTGCGCTCTTCTGCGTTGGGCAAGTCAACAAAGAAGATCTCGTCGAACCGGCCCTTGCGTAGAAACTCACCAGGTAGTTTTTCAACCCGGTTGGCTGTGGCCATTACAAACACCGGGGAGGTTTTCTCCTGCATCCAGGTGAGGAAGGTGCCAAAGATGCGGCTTGAAGTACCACCGTCAGAGTCAGAGGAACCACCTGCCCCACCAAAGGCTTTATCAATTTCATCGATAAAGAGAATAGCGGGAGAAATCGACTCGGCGGTGCGGAGGGCGTTGCGCAGGTTGGCCTCAGAGCGACCCACCGTAGAGCCATCGTACACTCGACCTAGGTCTAGGCGCAGCAGAGGCAGGCCCCACAGCCGAGAGGTAGTTTTAGCAATCAGCGACTTTCCACAGCCCGGCACTCCCAAAATAAGCATGCCCTTAGGCTGGGGTAGGCCATACTCTCGCGCCCGCTCGGTAAAGGCATCGGAGCGCTGCTGCAACCAGTGCTTGAGCTCCTCGAGACCACCTACGGAATTTATAGTCTCATCCACATCCATGAACTCGAGAATGCCGTTACGGCGAATTAGCTGCTTCTTCTCAGAGAGAACAATATCAACCTCTTCGGCAGTGAGGCGCTTAGCCATCACCCGCGCCTTGCGGTAGACTTTCTCAGCTTCGTCGCGGGTTAAGCCTAAGGCAGCCTTCAGAAGCTTTTCGCGCTCTTCGGTAGAAATGCTGTTGCCACGGGCGCGGTTCATCTCCGTAGAGAGCACTTCATCGAGTTCCGCCATGTCGGGCAGCGGAAAGTCGAGCAGGACAACCTCTTTCTCAAGCTCAATGGGGATTTCCTGCACCGGCGACATCAGCACAATAGTTTTGCGAGTGCCCTTGAGCGCCACAATGGAGTCGCGCAGACAGCGAGTTACCGCTGGAGAATCTTTAAAGGGGTGCAGGTCTTTGAAGATGAAAATGCCGGGTTCCCGCTGCCGGATAACCCACTCCACAGCCGCTTCAGGGGAGACCGTATTGTTATTCTGGGTACCAGTTCCCTGGGCACCAACCTCGACCATGCCTCGGGTCATCGTCCAGGTATAGACTCGCATGGGAGCCTTAATCTCAGGATCTCTGGCAAGATGACGCGCCACGGCGGCGATAGTTTGCTCAGCCCGCTCTTCCTCGAAGGTGACCAAATAGATCAGAGGATATTGGGCTTGTACCAGTACATTCAAATCCTCTCGCATGACCATATCCCTTCTCAGGCGTGTGGGGCAGTGAAACTGCTGTCTAGCTAACTACAACCAGAGCAGCCAAATCTGTACCTAGCAAACAACCAGCTCTCCTTCCTCACGGGAACTGGGGTTGGCAGCAACCTCAGGCACAATGGCATCACCTAGAGGCCTACCCTGAGCCGCACCAATGCTAGCGATCTCAACCAGCTCACCCTCACGCAGCACCACAGGGGAAGTACAGCTCGGACAGCTGTGGATACGGTGGGTCTGACCAAGGGAAGACTCTAGACTCTCAGCAACTATGTCACCGTGGGCCAGGTAAAAATCGATGGCGCGCTTAGCAAGGGAAGACATCGCTTCGCCCTCGACAGCAGAGCGAATCTTTAACTGACGGTGCAGGTCGGGGGGTAAATACAGCGTGACCTTAGTAGCTTTCTGCTCTTCCATAGCGCTTTTCTAAATAGGTGTGACCCGGGTATGTAGTCACCTTAAGCGGGCTGCCCTAGGCTGTCAAGCCAGCATGCTGTCATGACGTCATTCTTGTAATATTGCTTTACATATGACAATGTTCCTTAACCTCTGTTACCTAACCAACTGGGTGCGCCCGTGGTTCTTAAACCTGAACAGAGATAGGGTTTGGCTAGAGCGATACAGTTACCCTAGCGAGAGAATTGCCCTTTGAGTAGGGACGTAAACTTATACGACAGCCAGAGAATTCTCGTTGGGCAGGCCGATATGCTCGTTAGAGTAACCAGGCAGAGGCGACTTGCAGGGTAAAGGTTTCCGCAGTTGTCGCTATGGTTACGGCTTGAAATCGGTTCTCACAGTGAGCTATGTCGCTGAGAGTAGGGAATGCTTTGGTTGTTCTGTATCTGTGTCTCCACTGACCATGAAATCTACTGCCGCCCAAGGTATGCCCTCTACCCTAAGCTCTCAGGTAGCAACGCCATCTTCACCCCAGGATGGCGCTTTTCAACAGTGGTACGGGGAGGGAGAAAGGCTGGCCGATGCTGGAGCATACGATCGCGCCCTGCGGTGCTTTGAAGAGGCCGCCATTCTTGCTCGTGACCAGGTAGCGGCTCTAGTTTATCAAGCGGTGTGTTTGATTCATTTGGGGCAGCCTCAGCAGGCTTTGGGTGTAGCTGAGCAAATTTTGGCGATCGCCCCTGCTCATCCTCAGGGGTGGCTATACCAAGGTGTCGCCTTACATCGACTGGGCCGATACAAAGAGGCCTACGCTAGCTATGCCCAAGTTAAGGCAGCCTGACTAATTCAAGCCTACTAGAGCCATCTCATTCTCCTAAAAGAGTACACTTGAACGCACGAAGATCATTCTCTGAGCGTTGGCTATGGTTGGGGTTGCATCACCCACAGCGGCATTTCCTTCCTTGGAAACAGCCCTAAAACATCATTTTGGCTACGACCAATTTCGCCCAGGGCAGCGCCCGGTGATTGAGGCGGTGCTCAAGAACCAGGATGCCCTGGTAATCATGCCCACTGGGGGCGGCAAGTCGTTGTGCTACCAGCTACCTGCCCTGCTCAAGATAGGGGTGATGGTGGTAATCTCGCCGCTAATTGCCCTGATGCAGGATCAGGTCGATAGCCTGACCGACAACGGCGTGGCCGCCACCTGCCTAAACAGTTCTCTCGACTTCGCCACCATTCGCCAGCGAGAAGCCGACCTGCTGGCGGGCAAAATTAAGCTGTTGTACGTGTCGCCCGAGCGGTTGATGAGTCCGGGCTTTTTTGGGCTGCTGGGGCAGCTGCTCCAGACCGTAGGGGTGAGCGGCTTTGCCATTGATGAAGCCCACTGCGTGTCGGAGTGGGGCCATGACTTTCGCCCCGAGTATCGGCAGATGTCGGTGCTGCGGGAGAAGTTTCCCCAGATTGGGGTGATGGGGCTAACTGCCACTGCCACCGAGCGGGTGCGGGTCGATATTGCCCAGCAGCTGCGGCTGCGCGCTCCGCTGGTGCAGGTGTCAAGCTTTAACCGACCCAACCTGTTTTACGAGGTGCGCCCCAAAAGCCGTGACGGCTATCAGGAGCTGAGGCAGCAGGTTAAGCAGCACCAAGGATCTGGAATTATTTACTGCCTTAGTCGCAAGCGAGTCGATGAGCTGGCCCAGCGACTAAGGGAGGATGGGGAGTCAGTGCTGCCCTACCATGCCGGTCTAGCGGACGATGTGCGGAGAGAAAACCAAACTCGGTTTATTCGCGACGATGTGCGGCTGATGGTGGCTACGGTGGCCTTTGGCATGGGCATTAACAAGCCCGACGTGCGGTTTGTTATCCACTACGACATTCCCCGCAACATTGAGGGCTATTACCAAGAGAGCGGGCGGGCGGGGCGCGACGGCGAACCGGCTCACTGCACGCTATACCTGGCCTACGGTGACGTAGCCACGGCGGACTATTTGATTAGCCAAAAGCCCGATGAAGCCGAGCAGCGCATTGCCCGCCAACAGCTTAGACAAATGGTGGATTATGCCGAAACCACGGTATGTCGCCGCCGGGTGCAGCTTAGCTATTTTGGCGAAACCCTAGGCGAACACCTAGAGGGACTGTGCCACCAGTGCGATAACTGCACTAACCCGCCGCCAATAGAGGACTGGACTGTTGAAGCGCAAAAGTTTCTCTCCTGCGTGGCCCGCTGCCAGGAGCGGTTTGGTATGGCCCATATCATCGACGTGCTACGCGGCTCAAAAAAGCAGAAGATTGTGGATCTGCGCCACGATCAGCTCTCGACCCACGGCATTGGCAAGGATCGATCGGTAGACGAGTGGCGGTTGCTGGGGCGATCGCTCCTCCACCAGCGCTTGGTCGATGAAACCACCGACGGCTACCCGGTGCTCAAACTCAACGCCGCCAGTTGGCAGGTCTTGCGCAAGCAAATTTCCGTAGAGGTGGCCGTACCGAAGGATTTTATCCCTGGCCCTGCCGAAGCGTCCACACTTGAGGACACCCCCGAGGTGGGCCAGCTCTTAACGGTGCTCAAAGCCCTGCGCAAAAAGCTAGCGGATCAGCAGAGTGTGCCCCCCTACGTAGTCTTTCCAGAGTCGGCCCTGCGGCAAATGGCCCAGACTCGGCCCCAGACCATGGAGGCTTTTGGCCAGGTCTCGGGGGTGGGCAGCCGCAAACTGGCCCAGTATGGCGAGGTGTTTACCGATGCCATTCGGCAGTTTTGTGCCGACTACGGGCTAGAGTCTGACCCTGGAGCCGCGCGAGGCCGCTCGCGGCCGGTCCGAGAACGCCGTCAGACCGTGGGCGACACCCACCGCCAAACGCTGGAACTTCACCGCCAAGGGCTGTCTGTCGAGGAGGTTGCTGCCCAGCGTGGTCTTAAAGCCACCACCGTCGCCAGCCATCTAGAACAGCTGATTCGCCAAGGTGAAACGGTGGATATCGATCAGTTGGTCAGCGCCGATCGCCAACGGGCCATTATTGATGTGCTAACAGAAATGGAGCATGGGTCGCTGACAGAAATGCGCGATCGCCTTAGCCCCACCTTTAGCTATGAAGATATTCGCCTGGTACGCGCTGCCTGGCAGATGGAACAACAGCCATAGATCAAACCACTCTCAACCAGGTGGAGTATCTGAGGCAGCCTGGGAGCTAGAAGGTGTAACTGACAGCTCTATGGTGTTGAGCAGCTCTGCGAGACGGTTTTGATCGGTTAGATAGAGATAACCGATCAGCGCCTCAAACGCAGTGGACTGCTGATAAATCTGGCTATCAACCCGTCGGGGACCACGAGACGAAGCGTTGCGTCCCCGGCGCAATAGGTCTTGTTCAGCAGCGGTGAGCAGCGGCAAGAGCTGCTGGACCTGACGGGCCTGCTGCTCAGCTCGAACCTGGTTGACGACCTGCTGATGAAAGGCCTGAATACGTTTGGGGGGCAGCAAAAAACTCCCCCGCACAAAGAGTTCATAGACCGCATCACCAATGTAGGCAAGGGCCACGGGGGATAGGGCATTGACCTGCTCTAGGGTAAGGGACCCAGCAGAACTATGGGCACCAAACTGTAGCAGCCCCAGCAGGCTGGCCGAAGGCTCGGGGGATAGGTCTGCCACAGCTACCTCTGGCTAGGCCAATAGAGACCTGGGGCTATTCACTGGGCGGGTTTTCGAGGTGGGCGATCGCATCTTCCACTGAGGGCTGTAGCGACAGAAACTTCTCTAGCCGCACCAACTTCACAGTTTGGGTAACGCGAGGGTTTGTCACCACCTGCACAGTGCCACCTTCGGTGGTCGCTTTTTTAACAAGCTGCACCAGGGCACCAAGACCAGAGCTATCGACAAAGTCGATAGTTGCCAAATCCAAAATGATATTGTTTGGTCCCGCTTCAACGTACTTGGTCATTACCTTGCGAAAAGCAGGTTCTGAGAAAGCGTCTAACAAGCCCGTGAGGCGAAAAAGTTGATAGGTTCCCCTGACATCGCGGGTGCCTCGTAAGCTTACGGTCAGGGTTAGAGATTCAGCGATGGGAAACCTCCTCGTGCTCCAATTCGACGTTAAATATAGGCCAGGATACTGCTGACCGCAAGGGGTGAAACCGTACCCCAACCAATTAGCCGTAAGGCAGTAACCCTGATTCAAGTCTGACTCAGGGTTACTGCCCCACTGTAGACAGATAGCATATAGCGGTTTGGCTAAATTTTGCCAAACCAGTTGAGAAACCTCTCAACTGGCACAGCAGCAGTCACCGTTAGACAGGTAACTGTTGCTGGCGATGGGTGCGCATGGAGTCAACAAACTTGGCGAAGAGGTAGTCGGCATCGTGGGGACCAGGGCTGGCCTCAGGGTGATACTGCACCGAGAACAGGGGCAGAGTCTTGTGGGCTAGCCCGGCTACGGTCTGATCGTTGAGATTGAGATGGGTCACCGTAACCGTGTCCTCAGGAATTGAGGCCGCATCGAGGGCAAAACCGTGATTTTGACTGGTGATCTCCACCTGGCGTTCTAGCCCGCAGGGTTGGTTCAACCCCCGATGGCCAAACCGCAGCTTAAATGTGGATGCCCCCAGCGAGAGCCCCAGGATCTGATGACCCATGCAAATGCCAAAGGTGGGTAGCGAGTGGTTTAAAAGTGCCTGCACTAGCTCTGGGGCCTTGGTCACCGCCGCCGGGTCACCGGGGCCATTGGACAAGAAAATACCGTCGGGCTGATAGCTCATAATCTGCTCTGGAGTAGCGCTCGCGGGCACCACAATCACCCGACAGCCATAGCTAGCTAGGCGGCGCAAAATGTTACGCTTTACGCCAAAGTCAACGGCAACTACGGTCAGCGGAGCGCCTTCGCCTGGGGTCGAGTCGGTAGGCCCAAAGGCCCAGGCATCGTCGGTAACCTCAGTCCACTCATAGGCTTGATCGGTGGTGACCTGATCAACCAGGTTGAGTCCGGCCATTGAGGGCGCGTCTTGCAGCTGGCGCAGCAGCTCTTCGGGGTCGAGCACGGTGGTAGAAATGGCCCCATTCATTGCCCCTGCCGTGCGCAGTTTGCGGGTGAGGGCGCGGGTGTCGATGCCAAAAATGCCGGGAATTTTGTGGGTTTTAAGGTAGTTGGGCAGCGACTGGGTGGAGCGCCAGTTGCTGGGAATCTCACAGATGTTGCGGGCGATCGCACCCTTAATATGAGGCCGGCTCGACTCCTCATCGTCGGGGTTAACGCCAGTATTACCCAGCTCAGGGTAGGTAAAGGTGACAATCTGGCCACAGTAGCTGGGGTCGGTCATGACTTCTTGATATCCCGTCATGCCGGTATTGAAAACGACCTCACCCATGACGGTGCCCGGTGCCCCAAATGACCAGCCCCGAAACACTGAGCCATCGGCCAAAACCAATACAGCAGGAGGGGCATCAGGGAAAACCATGGCATTTGCTCAGCGCTACGAGTCGCTATTATCCTAAGCCCAAAAGGCTAGCTTTCGGCCACTGTCCATGACACAGGATGCTTACAAAGAGTATTTGAGTCACAAAAGAATAACGTTCTGTCAGCCCACCAACTGGGTATGCGCTCAACACCGGCTGGACTAAGACGCTTGGTACATTAGTAGGCAATTAGTAGGCAATGACCAAGACCATACGCGGATAGGGAATCCTGGGTTGTAAAGTTAAACATTTGAGCGGGTGGAGCAAAACCATGGGAAGTGCCAGGGCGATCGCAAGTAGGTTCATGCTGGCCACTGTGGCTTTGGGTTTGGTAGGGTGCGGCCTGTCTGTAAATACATTAAATACATTGCTGCCGGTTGATTCCGCCGAGGTGTCTACCGAGGCCTCTGAGGCGGCGATCGCCCCTGAGCCAGTCGTTTTACCTATCGCCGCCGAGTCGGCACCGGTGCCACCCTCCCCGACCCCAGATTCCTTTCGAGAGGCGGTGAATCGGGCCACTAGCGCTGTCGCCATTGGTCAGTCGGCCCAGTCTAAAGATGATTGGCAGCTGGCCGCCAGTCGCTGGCAGCAGGCGATTGGCCTGATGGAGCAGGTGCCCAGCAGCAGCCCCAACCACGCTCAGGCCCAAACCAAGGCCCAGGAGTATAAGCAACACCTGACGGCGGCTCAGACCCGGGCTACGGGTTCTATCGTGCCAGCGGCGGCCCTTGCCCCTGCCCCTAAGAAAGTTTTACCGGCTGGGTTGGCGGCCCAAATTCCGATTCAGGGGCGGCAGGGGGGCACACCCATTGTGGCCGTTACCCTACAGGGCAGCAGCGGTGCTCAGACCTTCCCCATGCTGTTTGACACCGGGGCTACCGGCACCTTAATTACCGCCGAGATGGCCCAGGCAGTGGGGGTCACCATTGTGGGCACAATCCAGGCCAGAATCGCTGACGGCAGCGTGGTGACCCTACCCGTCGCCTATGTGGATGCCGTGGAATTGGGTGGCCTCCGTCGCGAACAGGTGATAGTCGCCATCGGCGGCAGCTACGGCCTGCTAGGGCAGGATATCTACGGTGAATATGGCATCGCTATTGGGTCTCACCAGATCAACCTGCACCAGTGAGAACTAATCTTTGGGATAGCCTGGCTCAGAGCGTAAGAATGCGTGAGAATAGGCAGCAGGTTTTGCACTATCTTCACCTATGGCTGTCTCTGTATTGCCCGCCGCCGCTGCGGGGCTAAGTGAACCCACCTCAATCGCAATGGCGGCTCAAGTCCAGGTGGCGGCAATCAACACGCCGCTCGCTGACGTCGCTATTCCCACGGCCTACGTGGCAGGAACAGGGATCAGCAGCACGCCGCCTCTGCTGCTGATCCCTGGGTTTGACAGCTCGCTGCTTGAGTTTCGCCGGCTGCTGCCGCTGCTGGCCCCCCAGACCTGGGCCGTTGATCTGCTGGGTTTTGGGTTTAGCGATCGCACCCTCAGCCCCAATCTCTCACCAGGAGCCATCAAGCTGCACCTGCACAGCTTTTGGCAGCAGCAGATCAACCGTCCGGTGGTGCTGGTAGGAGCTTCGATGGGCGGGGCGGCCGCTATCGACTTTGCTTTGACCTATCCCGAAGCCGTAGCTGGCTTGGTGCTGATCGATGCCGCGGGCTTTGCCGCTGGTCCAGCCATGGGCAATTTGATGGTGCCGCCGCTGGATAGCTGGGCCACTGACTTTTTGCGCAGCCCCAGAGTGCGGCGCAGCATTAGCCGTCAGGCCTACTTTGACAAAACTTTCGTCACCGCCGATGCGGAACTGTGCGCCGCCCTACATCTCCAGTGCCCCGGTTGGCAGGAGGCCCTGATTGCCTTCACCAAGAGCGGCGGCTACAACTTTTTGACCACCAAAATCCCTGAAATCGCTTCCCCTACCTTGATGATCTGGGGGGAGCAAGACAAAATTTTGGGGACAAAGGACGCGCGGCGGTTTGAGCGCGCGATTCCTAACAGTAAGCTGGTCTGGATTCCCAACTGCGGCCATGTGCCTCACTTAGAGAAGCCCCAAGAGACGGCGGCGGCGATCGCCCCCTTTGTCACCCAACTCGCCCCCGCATCCTGACCCGACCGCTTGAATTTGTCCCTTGAGGGTGCAACGGCAGCAAATTTATCGCCAATGTTTCAAGATATGAATGAAGAGGCGCTTAGATCCTGGGCGCGATCGAGGCAACCCTAACCATTTTGGAGCCATCCGCAAACGGGTATGACGCAACTTTTTCCCCAGACCAGCACCATCAATGCCGACACCGCCACGCCAGGGACCAACGGCACGGCCCCCATGCCTCCCCTCAGCCCCTTTGCAGCCCGCCATTTGGGACCAACCGCTGACGACACCGAGGCAATGCTCGCGGCTCTGGGCTACGCCACGTTGAATGAGCTGATCGACGCCACTGTGCCTGCGGCAATTCGGCTACCCCACGCCCTCAAGCTGCCCCAGGGAGCAGACGAGGCCACAGCTCTAGCCCAGCTCAAAACCCTTGCCAATCAGAATCAAGTATGGCGGTCATACCTCGGCCTGGGCTACGCCAACACCTTCACCCCAGCGGTGGTTCAACGCAACGTGCTTGAGAATCCCGGCTGGTACACCCAATACACACCCTACCAGCCCGAAATTTCCCAGGGGCGGCTAGAGGCCCTGCTCAATTTCCAAACCCTGGTGGTCGATCTGACCGCTATGGAAATCGCCAACGCCTCCCTGCTAGACGAAGGCACCGCCGCCGCCGAGGCCATGACCCTGGCCTTCAACGCCCGTAAACAGAAAAACGCCAACACCTTTTGGGTCTCCGCTGCCTGCCATCCGCAGACCATTGACGTGGTTAAAACCCGTGCCTTACCCCTGGGCATTGAGGTCGTTGTGGGCGACCACCAAACCTTTAGCTTTGATACTCCGGTGTTTGGGGTGCTGCTGCAATACCCCGCCACCGATGGGGCCATCTACAACTACGAAGACTTTGTGACTCAGGCCCATGCCAACCATGCCCTGGTCACCGTCGCCGCCGATCTGCTCAGCCTGACCCTACTGCGTCCGCCTGGCGAATTTGGCGCTGACATTGTGGTCGGCAACACCCAGCGTTTTGGGGTGCCCCTGGGTTTTGGCGGCCCCCACGCCGCTTTCTTTGCCACTCGCAACAGCTTTGCTCGCAAGCTGCCCGGCCGCTTGGTGGGCGTCTCTAAAGACACCTACGGCAACCCCGCCCTGCGCCTCACCCTGCAAACCCGCGAACAGCACATTCGCCGCGACGCCGCTACCAGCAATATCTGCACCGCCCAGGTGCTGCTGGCGATCATGGCCAGCATGTACGCGGTGTACCACGGGCCGGAGGGGCTGCGGGCGCTCGCCTCCCACATTCACCACCAGACCCAGACCCTCGCTGCTGCTCTCACCGAAGCTGGCTTTGAGCTGGGCAAAGAGCCGGTGTTCGATACGCTACGGGTTACAGTAGGCGATCGTCAAACTGCCATCCTCGACCGCGCCGCCGACCACCGCATCAACCTGCGCGTGCTCGACGCCCAAACCCTAATCGTCGCCCTTGACGAAACCGTCACCGACTCCGATCTCCAAGACCTGATCACTGTTTTCACCGGAGATTCCAATTCGAAATTCAAAATTTCTCCTCCGGAGACGCTTCGCGTAGGCATAGCCAGTCCGAAGGACTTACAAAATTCAAACCTCCCCCAATCCCCCTCCTCACTCCCCCACTCTCTCCAGCGCACCACCCCCTACCTCACCCACCCCACCTTCAACCGCTACCACTCCGAAACGGAGATGCTGCGGTACCTCTATCGCCTGCAAAACAAAGATCTCTCCCTAGCGACGGCGATGATTCCGCTAGGCTCCTGCACCATGAAGCTCAACGCCACCGCCGAGATGGTGCCAATCACTTGGCCGGAGTTTGGCCAGATTCACCCCTTTGCACCCGCGGAGCAAACCGCGGGCTACCGGCAGTTGTTCGCCGATCTAGAAACCTGGCTAGCCGAGATCACTGGGTTTGACGGCGTTTCGCTCCAGCCCAACGCTGGCGCTCAGGGCGAATATGCGGGCCTGCTGGTAATTCGTGAGTATCACCAACAGCGGGGCGACCATCATCGCAACGTCTGTCTGATTCCCCAGTCGGCCCACGGCACCAACCCCGCTAGCGCCGTCATGGCCGGCATGAAGGTTGTCCCCGTCGCCTGTGATGAGGATGGCAACATCGACGTGAATGACTTACAGGTCAAGGCCGAAAAGCACGGTGAGAATCTGTCGGCACTGATGGTCACCTACCCATCTACCCACGGGGTATTTGAGGCAGGCATTACCGAAGTCTGCGCCATCATCCACACCCACGGTGGCCAGGTCTATATGGATGGGGCCAATATGAATGCCCAGGTAGGTCTCTGCCGACCCGCTGACTTTGGGGCCGATGTCTGCCACCTTAACCTGCACAAAACCTTTTGCATTCCCCACGGTGGTGGCGGGCCAGGAGTCGGCCCGATTGGGGTGAAAAGCCACTTGGTACCCTACCTGCCGGGGCACAGTTTAACGAGCGGAGTCGGCGGAAACCAGGGCATTGGCGCGGTGACGTCGACCCCCTGGGGCAGCGCCAGCATTCTGCCAATCTCGTGGATGTATATTGCCATGATGGGCGGTGCGGGGCTGACGCGGGCTACAGAAATTGCCATTCTCAACGCCAACTACATTGCTCAACGGCTGAAGGGGCACTACGACATTCTCTACACCGGGCAGAACGGACGAGTGGCCCACGAGTGCATTCTCGATGTTCGACCCTTCAAAAAATCAGCGGATATTGGGGTAGAAGATGTGGCCAAACGGCTGATCGATTACGGCTTTCACCCGCCCACCATGTCGTGGCCGGTGGCGGGCACGTTGATGGTCGAGCCTACCGAAAGTGAAGCAAAGGCGGAGCTGGATCGCTTCTGCGACGCGATGATAGCCATTCGCGACGAGATTCGCGCGATTGAGACCGGAGAGAGCGATCGCGACAACAACCTGCTCAAAAACGCGCCCCATACAGCGATCGATCTGGTGTCTGACTGGGAGCGCCCCTATAGCCGAGAGCAGGCGGTGTTTCCAACGCCGTTCACCCGCAGCGCCAAGTTTTGGCCAGCGGTGAACCGCATTGACCAGGCCTACGGCGATCGCAACCTGATCTGCTCCTGCATCGGCATGGATGCCTACAGCGAAGCCTAGGGAATTTCTCGCTCTAGAAATTCTTCAAATTCGCTGCAAGCCACAGCTTTGCCTTTAAGCTAAAGCTGTTCAGTTGCTAGACGTTCAACGTAATGGCTAATTCTCCGCAACCTCGGGTGATTTTTTTAGATGCGGTTGGCACGCTGTTTGGGGTAGCGGGCAGCGTTGGCGCAGTCTACGCTGACCTAGCCCAGCACCACGGCATTGAGGTCGACCCTGCGATCTTAAATCAAGCGTTTTTCCGGGCCTTTAGAGCTGCCCCAGAAATGGCTTTCCCCGGTAGCGACCCAACCACAGTGCCCGAGCAGGAGTATCGCTGGTGGCGGGTGATTGCCCAACAGACCTTTAGCAGTGCCGGGGTGCTCGATCGCTTCGTGGACTTCGACAGCTTTTTTGCCGACCTCTACGCTCACTTTGCCAGCGCCGCCCCCTGGGAACTCTACCCCGACGTGTCGCCAGCTCTCGATCGCTGGCGGCAGCGCGGCATCACCCTGGGGGTAATCTCAAACTTCGACACCCGGCTGTATCAAGTGCTCGAAGAACTCAACCTAGCCACCTATTTCAGCTCAGTTACACTTTCGTCTGAGGCCGGGGCCGCCAAGCCCGACCCGCTAATTTTTGCCACCGCACTACAAAAGCACCGCTGCGACGCCAGCCAAGCCTGGCACGTCGGCGACAGCAAAACCGAGGATTTTGAAGGGGCCAAAGCCGCTGGGCTGCACGGCATTTTAGTCAAGCGCCCTGTGAATGGGTAGGAACCTCTGCGTCACCTACCCACCCCCTCAACCCACCGACCAGCGCCCTAAGCTCTGGTGCCTCTAAAGGCCAACTCAGCAGGGCCAGTCATATAGACCCGATTGTCGGTGGCTGACCACTCGATGTAGAGGGGGCCACCGGGGAGTTCAACCGTGGCGGCCCAATCGCACAACCCGTTCAGCACCCCAGCCACCAGCGAAGCGCAGGCTCCGGTGCCACAGGCCAGGGTAATGCCTGCCCCTCGCTCCCACACCCGCATTTTGAGATAGTCGGGCCGCACTACTTGAATAAACTCGGTATTGATCCGCTGAGGAAACGCAGTGTGGTGCTCGAACTGAGGACCAAGGGTTTCTAGGGCGATCGCCTCCACGTCCTCCACAAACGTAATGCAGTGGGGGTTGCCCATACTGACACAGGTCACCTCCCAAGTTTGCTCGGCTACCGTCAGCGGTATACCCACTACCTTCTCCTCAGCCGCCATTAGGGTAGTCGGAATCTCCCGCGCCAGCAGGTAGGGTGGCCCCATATCGACCGTCACCTGACCATCGGGTTGCAGGGTGGGCGAAATCAGCCCCGCCAGGGTGTGAATCCGGTAGGTATGGGGTGCCTGGGGGGTTTTGCCATCGGCGGTTTCTAAGGTTTCTAGGAACTTGGCCATGCAGCGAATGCCATTGCCACACATCTCCGGCTCCGAGCCGTCAGAGTTATAAATGCGCATGGTGTAATCAGTGCCCTCCTGCCCCGGCAGCGCAAAAATCACCCCGTCAGCGCCAATGCCAAAATGGCGATCGCACCACTGCACCGCCATCTCAGGACTAATCACAGGCTCCACCTGGTGACGGTTATCCACCAAAATAAAGTCGTTGCCCAAGCCGTGGTACTTGCTGAATTCCATAGTGCGTCGTTACTGAATGAGTGACACTTAATTATCGGCCAAAGTGAGGAGATGGGGGATGTAGAGGAGATGGGGGAGATCAGGGGAATAGAAAAAATTAGATTCGGAACGGCCTGAATTGAGATTGAGGCAGCCTCGTTCTTCCCCATCCCCCTTACCTTCCCTATCCCCCTCATCTCCCTCACCTTTCTTATCGCCTCACCTTCCTTAATAAATTCCCTTTTCTTGTCACCTAGCCCTGCTAAACGGGGTACCGTAAGACCAGCATAAGTTCAGTGGCCTAGCAACATGTCTCAAGAATTTGCCACCGGGTTGCCGAGCGTGCGCCAGGTTCAAAATCTAATTCGTGATCACGCTCCGATTGAGGTCAAGCTCATCACCGGCGACGTTATTACTGGTCGTGTCGTGTGGCAAGACCCCCAGTGCATCTGCATACAAACCGAAGACCAGAGCAAGCACCAAATTTGGAAGCAGGCCATTGGCTTCCTAAAATATTCTTAATTCGTCGCTGTGCCTCAAGCAGTCTTCACATGTTCCTGTGGTCTGCCGAATTGATTGGGGCAAACTAAACCCAGGTAGATGCCTACCCCTATTGATATTTCGGTCCCCTAATTTCCAGTAAAAGCCGTTAATCCGCCAGTTTCATGGAGCTTTTGGCCAAATGACTATCGAAAAAATTGTTGAACAAGCCCTACAAGACGGCTACCTTACCCCCGCTATGGAGGCCGAAGTAGGTCGCATTTGCGACACCGCTGCCGAGCTTTCGATTGAAGAATATATGGCGCTCGATCGCCTGATGGGGGCTCTGCTCACCGGCGAAGTGGTAGCTGTGCCCCGCAAGCAGTTCATCAACGTGATGGAAGAGCTGGTGCTGACCGAGGCGATTTCGCGGGTGGCCGAGATCGAGTCTACCTCCGACAAAACCCTTGATTTAGGCGATATTGCCGCCTACGCCCTCAACCGGCTGCCGCCCCTCTACGCCACCACCGAAGAAGGCGCTAACTTTCAACGTGAAAGTGCTCGCGGTGAGCTGTCTGCCCTAATTGCCGACCAGGTTCAGCAGGCCATCTCCCGCAACCTTGACAAGCCCGACTTCTACCCTGAGCGCCAAATCATTCAGAAGAAAACTGGCGACAACGTGCTTAGCCAAGTCAGCTCGCTGCTGCAAGACCACGCCCACAAGTTTGAGCCGGCACCCAAGGCGTAGTCAGGATTCTAGGGCAATGCCCCCATCCTACTCCCCAGTTTTTTACTAGGGCCAGATCTAGCCAGCTTGGTGCGATCGCGGCCCTAGTTTATCTTTAAAGGCTAAAAGGGATATACCCGCGGAGCAATTAGCACCGTGAGTAGCCAAAAAGCCAGGTTAAAGGGAATGCCCACCCGCAGGAAATCGGTGAACTTATAGCCGCCGGGACCGTAGACCATGAGGTTGGTCTGATAGCCAATCGGGGTGCTAAAGCTGGCCGAAGCGGCAATCATCAGCGCCACCACAAAGGGAATGAAGCTTACCCCCAAACTCTGCGACAGCGACAGCGCAATAGGAAACACCACAGCCGCTGCCGCGTTGTTGGTAATCACCTCGGTGAGGACGGTAGTTACGCCGTAGACAATGGCCAGGGCCACCCAGGGGTTATCGCCAGCCAAACCCAGCACCCCACCCGCCAGCACGGCGGCGGCACCGGTAACCTCCAGCGCCTTGCCCAGACCTAGGGCGGCGGCCACCACCAGCAGCACCGACCAGTCGATGGTGCGAAAGCCCTGCTGAAACGAGCAGCAGCCGGTGACCACAATCAGCAGTGCCGCCAGGGTGGCAGCATTGAGCATGTCCATCCAGCCAAAGGTAGCCAGGGCCACCATTAGCACTAAAATCGCTAGGGCTATGGGGGCGCGATCGTGGCGCAGCGGGTCGGAGTTGGGAACCTCGCTGACCAGGTAGAAATCGCGGGAAGCCCGGCGCTCCTCCAAAAACGACGGATTAGCTTCTAACAGCAAAGTATCACCGGTCTGAAGCCGAATATCGCCAATTTTGCCCGACAAGCGCTCACCATTGCGACCCACCGCCAGCACCACCGCCCCATAGCGGCTGCGAAATTTGCCCTGGCGAATGGTGATGCCCACCAGCGGACAGGTGTTCGACACCACCGCTTCCACCAGAGTGCGCTCGGTGCGAGGGGTATCGAGCTTGAACACCTGGTCGGTGGCGGGCTGCAATCCTCGAATTTGATTGAGGTCAACAATCGAGTCGACCATGCCCACAAACACCAGCTGATCTTGCTCTTGCAGCATCTCTTGGGGGCCAATGGCGGTCAGCAGCCGCCCCCCCCGCTGAATTTCGGTCAGGTACAGCCCCGGCAGATGGCGCAGCCCAGCCTGCTCAACGGTTTTACCCGCCAGAGGGCTGTGGTTTTCAACCACCATTTCGACGGTGTACTCTCGTGGGTCATCGGTGTCAGTAATGGCGGGTTTGCGCTGGGGCAGCAGCCAGCGCTGGGCTAAAACCAGCATTAGGGTACCGGCGATCGCACAGGGTACTCCGACCGGCACTAGGTCAAACAGCTTGAGGCCAGGGTAGTCGGTCTCAGACACCAGCAGCCCGTTAACCACCAGGTTAGTACTGGTACCAATCAGTGTGCACATGCCTCCCATAATGGCTGCGTAGCTAAGCGGAATCATGAGCTTAGAAGGGCTGATACGCAGTTTGCGGCACCAGTCGCTGACCACCGGAATAAACATCGCCACAACCGGCGTGTTGTTGAGAAAGGCGCTCATACCCAGCACCGGCAGAATTAGCCGCAGTAGCGCTGTGGTCTGCCCCTTAGGCAGTCCCAACACCGCGCGAGAAATAATATCTAACCCGCCGGTCTGCTGCAGCCCAGCCACAACGACGTATAGCACGCCTACGGTCATCATGCCGGGGTTGCTAAACCCAGCCAGAGCAGTAGTCGTATCGAGCACCCCAGTCAGCAACAAGATGGCTAGGGCCGCCAAAAAAATAGCATCAGCTGGCAGGGTGGTCAGGGCATTGAGCAGAAAAGCGCCCAGCGTCACTCCAATCGTTAACCAGCCCCCCCAAGTCAGTTGCTCCGGGAGCGACACCAACCCAAGGTTCAGGGCACTCCCCACAAAGATTGCTAACCCAAGGGCGGCCGCAACGAGGATGCCCGTGTAAATCGTGTTTTGCTGCGCCGAAAACGTATCGTGCCGTTGCTTATCCTGGAGCGGGTCGTATTCCATAAGAAGCTAACCGGGGATACCGCTTTGATGATGTGAGATAAAGCTATAGCGCTAGCTCAATAGCTGAAGCTGTTAGCTACCCTGATCGACGCTTGTGAGTCACCATTGCCAAAGCCACCCAGCGAGGCCTAAGGCTGAGAGCAGTTGCGGTGAAATTCATTTTGAAATGAAATAAGCTTCTAATCCCGTTTATTTTAACAGCGGCAGCACTGCGAATTCACTCGGGTTGGTGTAGCCTTAATCAAAGACCGAGCAACAGCAACAGCAAAAACTTGCCTTTTGCAATCTGAGCGGCGTCTCTGGGTTAGGTGCCGCCAACTTTTGTGGCAAACGCAGGGCGCTGGTGACTCCAAGGGCTAACCTGCTCAAGCTGGGCAGCCAAAGCCAGCAAGGTAGCTTCATCGGCAGGACGACCCACCAGCTGCACGCCAATAGGTAGACCGTTAGGGGCAAAGCCTCGAGGAATCGCCAGAGCGGGTTGCCCACTGGCGTTAAAGGGGGGACAGGGGGCTATCCAGTTGATGACATTGTCGAGCACTTTGGGCGATCGCAGCCCCTTCCACTCACCAACTTTAATAGTGGGGTGCATATACACCGGCAAAATCAGCACGTCGTAGGGCTGACAAAATTTCACGATCTGGCGAGCTACCTGCTGGAGCTTGGCCACCGATCGCAGGTAGGCACCGCTGTTAATCCGCCACGCTCGCCAGTAGAGCCAGCGATTCATTTTTTCCATCACCACCCAGGGCACGCCCACCTCGGTCAGCACAGATTGCCACACCACCACGAAGGGCTCGATCAAGTCTTTCAGGTTGGGGAAGACAACCTCTTCGACCTTGTGGCCCAGATCTTCGACCTGCTGCACGGTTTCATAGATCGCCTGGCGGCAGATGGGGTCAACCTCGCCAATAGGGTCAAGCCGGGTAGCATAACCAATCCGCAACGGCTTGGGCGGCATATTCAGCCCAGCCAAAAACGACGGTTCTGGATCGGGCAGCCAGTAGGGGTCGCCCACTTCATAGCCGCTCAGCACATCCAACAGAGCAGCTGTGTCAGCCACAGTACGCCCCAGGGGGCCATTGACAGCCAGTCCGTTGAGCCGCTCTCCCACGGGTGAAAAGCTAATTCGCCCCCGAGAGGCCTTCATGCCCACAAGACCGCAGCAAAAGGCCGGACCGCGCAGCGATCCGCCGCCGTCGGATCCTTGGGAAATCGCGCACAGCCCCGCCGCCAAGGCTGCCGCCCCGCCGCCGCTAGAGCCCCCTGGCGTGTAGTTCAAATTCCACGGGTTGCGGGCGGGCGGAAAGCCCGGTGGCTCGGTGTAGGGCAGCGAACCGAGCTGGGAGGTGGCGGTTTTACCCAAAATAATTAGCCCGGCCTGGCGCAGCTTGCCGACAATGTAGTCGTCTTCGGGGGCGATCAGATCGCAGGCGGCCTTGAGCCCATAGGCACAGGCCACCCCCTCTACCGGGTTCAGATCTTTGACCGAGACTGTGACTCCAAACAACGGCGGCAAATCCTGGGGATTGCTTACCAAGTGCTCGGTTTTAGCCCTAGCATCGGCCAAGGCCTGCTCTGCCATTACCGTCACATAGGCCCCCAGAGCCGGGTTGAGCCGCTCGATGCGCTCTAAATAAATTTCCGCTAGCTCTAGGGGCGAAATGTCTTTATTGCGAATCAGCCGAGCTTGTTCGAGGGCAGGCAAGAAGGCAAGATCGACTGGATTCATAGCTACAGGGTTAAGGACTGGGGATTGTTCTCAATCACGTTGGCCAGATCCTTAAGGAAAGCGGCGGCATCAGCTCCATAGATGATGCGGTGATCGCAGGTGATATTGACCTGCATCTGGCGCTTGACGCCCATTAGGCCCTCAGGGGTGGCGACCACCGTGGGGCGAGAAGCGCCGATCGCCAAAATCGACCCTTGCCCCGGCGGCAAAATCGCGTCGAAGCGATCGACTCCAAACATACCCAGGTTCGATAGGGTGAAGGTGCCAGAGGTGTACTCATCGGGCTGGAGCTGCTTGGAGCGCGATCGCGCCACCAGATCGGCCCAGGTGCGCGACAGCGAATAGATATCATACTGGTCGGCATTCTTCAGCACTGGGGTAATCAACCCGCCGCCTTCCATCGCCACCGCCACGGCGATATTGATGCCTGAGTGATACTGCACGCCCTGGTCGGTGAAGCCGGCGTTGAGAAGTGGGTGCTTTTGCAGGGTGACGGCTACAGCCTTAGCCAGCAGCGCCGTCATGGTCACCCCCTTAGATTTGATCTGCTTGTAGAGAGCATCCAAACTGTCGGTGGTGATGGTGTAGCCCACGTGGTAAGTGGGTACCGCTAGGCTGGCCACCATGTTGCGAATAACGGCCTGCTGCAGGGTATTAAAGGGCACAACCTGGCCCAAGGGCGCGGCGCTGGGGGTCGGAGCGGCTGGGGCGGCAGAAGCAGCGGGAGCCACAGGGGCAACAGACATTGGTGGCACTACCGCTGCCAGGGGCGTTGCTACCGGCCCGGTAACAGTAGGATTTTTGCCTGCCGCCAGCTCCACATCTTGGGCCACAATGCGACCGTGGGGGCCGCTGCCCTGGAGGCTAGTGAGGTCTACCTTAAGGTCTTTGGCCAGCTTGCGGGCGCGGGGAGAAATGACCACTCGGCCACTACGGTTACCAGATGAGGCCCCGTTTTGAGTGGCAGGAGCCGGAGCTTCGACCACGGCTACCGGGGCAGCGGCTTCGGGATTGGGGCTGGAGCCACCCCCAGCGGTACCGGCTTTGGCAGCGGCCTGCTGTTTAGCGGCTTCAACTTCGGCTTCGGTTTCGGCCAACAGGGCGATCGCCTCACCCACCGGGGCCGTGCCGCCCGCTTCCACCACAATGGCAGCCAAAATTCCTTCGTGGAATGACTCCACATCCATGTCGGCCTTGTCAGACTCGACAATCACCACCGTTTCGCCCTTTTCTACCCGGTCGCCGGGGGCTTTGACCCAAGACACAATCTTGCCTTCGGTCATGGTTGAGCTGAGGGCGGGCATGAAAACTTCGCGAATCATGGAGGTGGCTTCCGAAACAGGGCTAAGACGACAGGGCAGTAGAGATACCAAGGATTTATTCTATCCCCAAGGCTGAACCGTTCGAGCGTTTAAACGTTCAAACCCGCGCAGGTGCCAACGCTAAAACGCTCTTAAACTACAGCTCGCCGCGAATCTCTTGAATGATGCCGTCTTTGATCAAGATTTCAACCTGAAGCTTGCGCACCAGGTTGTCACCCACCGACACATTGAAGAAGCTCTCGACCTTACCCTGCTCCACTTCCGCATCAACCGCGAGGGTCTGCACTTCCTGAAGCTGTTGCAGGCTCTGGTTTTTTTGCTGGAGCAGCTTGCTCTTATCTTGGTTGAGCTGGTTTTGAATGTTGCCCATCTGCTGTTGAATGGTACCGCTGGCGGGTTGCCCTTCGGCCTGCTTTTGCAGTTCGGCTACCATGCGCTGGCCCTGCATTTCAAGCTGTTGCAGACGACCGTCAACTTGGTTAATTTGAGCTTGCAGCTGCTTTTGGGCTTCTTCCTTCCACAGCGGGGTCACAATGGCTTTAATGTTGACCACCCGCTTGAGCAGCAGCGTTTGATTCTCATCCATAATCTTTGACGCAATAAAGAAATTACCAATACGGACTACGACCACCAGCAGGCATGGCCGGACTATTCTGCATGGCACAGCCGCAGGTTGGTGAAGTCTTTACACCACCGCAGCTAGACAAACATCGCGTCAATCATATCGCGATACCGTGCCGTAACCACGGGACGGCGGACTTTTAGGGTTTGGGTCAGCAGGCCATTGTCAACGGAAAAGGGTTCAAGAATCAGGCGAAAGGGACCGACGCGATCGTCGGGACGATAGCCAGGGCGATCTTTCACCTCGCGGCTCAGCTCATCGCGAAACAGCTTCTGCACCCGCTCGTCGTCGAGGGTAACAACGGTGCAGTCGGCGGGGGCTGGGGCATCATCGCCCGGCACCGCCACAAACAGCGAGTGAGTGGCTGCCCAGGCCTGCAAAGCTTCTAGATTAGGCACGATCAGGGCACCGAGCGATCGCTGATCTTGGCCCACCAGCATAATCTGGTCGATGTACTTGCTGCGGATGCAGGCGTCTTCGATGGGCTGCGGCTCAATGTTTTCGCCGTTGGTGAGCACAATGGTGTCCTTGGCTCGCCCGGTGAGCACCACGTTGCCGTCGCGGCTAATCCAGCCCAGGTCGCCGGTGTCAAACCAGCCCTCGGAATCGATCGCCTTTTGGGTGGCCTCGGAATTGCGGTAGTAGCCCTCCATAATCTGTGGCCCCCGCGCCAGCACCAGCCCTTGGCCTCCCTGGGGGAGGTCTTGGCGGGTTTCAGGATCCACCACTTTGATTTCGGTAAAGGGGATGGGCTGCCCCGCCGCCCCTCGCAGATTGCGCCAGGGTCGGCGGGCTGAGAGCACTGGGGCCGTTTCGGTGAGGCCGTAGCCCACCAGCAGGGGCACGCCGATGATCTCAAAGAAGATATCGATGTGCCGAGCCAGGGAGCCACCGCCGCTGATCAGCTGTTTCACCTGTCCACCGGTCGCCTCACGGACTTTGCCGTAGACCAGCTTTTTGCCTAGCTGATGCAGGGGCCACAGAGCCAAGGCCGCCACCCCCGACCCCAATCGCTTAGGGGACGGCAGGTCAGGCTCGTCGATTTTCATATCCTGGTAGCGCCAGAGGTTTTCGACGTAGCGCTGGCTAATGCCAAAAAAGGTGAAGACCAGTTTTTGCTTGCCGGGGGTTTGTTCGCGAAACTGCTTTTGCGCCCCTTCGTAAATTGACTCCCACAGGCGGGGCACCCCCACCATGTACTGGGGTTTGGTGGCCTTGAGGTCGGCCTTGAGGTAGCGGATGCTGCTGTAGGTCTGGGTGCAGCCCCGCGACAGTAGAAAATACTCGGCGGTGCGCTCAAAGCTGTGCCAGGAAGGCAAAATGCCGACCACGCGATCGCCCGGTTTGGGCTGCACCACTGCCTCCAGGGTGTTGATCTGGTGGAGTAAGTTGCGGTGGCTGAGCATGACCCCCTTGGGCTGGCCGGTGGTGCCAGAGGTGTAAATCAGCGTAGCCAAATCTTCGGGCTTGATGGGTACTGGGGTGTAGGGGCGATTGCCCCCCAAGGCCATCAGCTGGCCAAAGTTGAGCATCTTGAGGCGATCGTCCTCGGACGGCTCTTCGTCCGACAGCAAAATCACCAGGGGAATGGGCAAGGTTTCGATGCGATCGCGCAGTCGATTCAGCAGCGCCAGGGTCTCCACCACTAGCACGGTGCTCTCGCTGTGCTCGGCAATGTAGGCTAGCTCTTCGGTTTCAGCGGTGGCGCTGCGCACGGCGTTCATGCCGCCAGCGGTCATAATGCCCTGGTCGGCAATGAACCAGCGGTGGCTGTTGTCGGCAAACAGAGCCACATGGGCGCGGTTCTCGACCCCTAGAGCCTGCAACCCGCTGGCAAAGGTGCGAATGGACTCAGCCAGTTGACGATAGGTGAGGGTGGCGGCGGGCTTGTAGTGGGGGTCGTTGAGGGCCACCGTATCGCCGTATTTCTCCGCCGCAATTGGCCAAATTTCGTGCAGGGCCTGAAGCCGCTCGTAGGGGTTATGGGCTTCTAGGCAGGCGCGATCGCGCTGTCGCACCGCTTGCAATGCAGTTGTAGATCCGGGCATGGCGGCCACCAAGAGTTTAGAAAAGCTTGCGGTAATCCTACCGCAGCCTGACTCAAGGCTAGCCCTAAAGCTGATGGGCCTTAACATTGCCCTTTCCAGAAATTGAACTGGCTAGAAGTTGAACTAGGGAGAGAGGGTTGCGATCGCAATCCTCAAAATGGATTCAGCTGATTGCAAACCGCTTTTATTTTTGACGGCGCAAAATATAAATAGTTCAGAGTTGGCGGCCCAGAAACCGCTGACGCCGTCCCGCCCAGTTCTGTATTCGAGTCCTGCGAGGCTCAAGAACTCATGTTGTGCACCTCTTGCCAAAACAAACCCCACTGCTTGGCCGCCCAGCTAGCCGAGGGAGACGCTGCCTTAGCCCAGCTGCTGGGTCAGCTCAAACGCTGTAGCCTCAAGCCACCCCGCCGCGATCTCGGGCAGCGGGTCAAAGCCTACTGGCAGTTACTTCGAACTGCGCTTCGCCAGGCTGTCTGGAGGCCTCTCAGGCTACGACCACGCTAGCTAGTCCACCTCAAACACCGTCTCGTCTTCCTGTCGCCAGGCGGGGTCAACCAGGCAAATAAACACCAGCGGGAGATCGCCCGTGTTGCGAATGTGCTGGCGGGCATGGGGCGGAATGTACACAGCGTCCCCCGGCTCGACTGGGCTAGTTTCGCCGTCGATAGTCATTTCCCCCTGCCCCGCCAGAATGTAGTACACCTCAGAAGTGGTGAGGGCGTGGGGGGTAGACACCTGCCCCGCTGGCAATATTGCGTGGGCCAAACTGTAGCGCAGGGCGAGGTCTTGCTTGTCGGGGTGCAACAGCTCTCGCAGCTGGGTACCATCACCGGCAACAAATTCAGGGCAGTCAAGCAGTTTACGAATCAGCATGGCAGCGGCAGTTACAGCACCCTTCTGCTAGGTGGGGCGGGTGACAGTGGGCAGGTCGGACAACGAGGCGGCTTTCTCCGCCATCATAGCCGCAACGGCGTCGGGCGCTAGGGGGCGGGAGTATAGATACCCCTGGCCCAGCTCACACCGCAGCGCCTTGAGCTGGGCATGGTGGCGTGGTGTCTCGACCCCTTCGGCCACCACATCGAGGCCCAGGTTCCAGGCCAGACGCACCACCGACTGCAAAATCTCTAGCTTTTCAAAGTCTTGGTCGGCGTTTTCAATGAAGGAGCGATCGATCTTGAGACAGTCAAAGGGGAAGCGGTGCAGATAGCTCAGGGAAGAATAACCTGTGCCAAAGTCATCCACCAGCAGCTTAATGCCTAGGGCTCTGATTTGCTGAAGGGTGGCAATAATGCTGTCGGAGTGGTCGATTAACACCCCTTCGGTCAGTTCGATTTTAAGCCGATTGGCCGCAAAGCCGGTGTTGATCAAAATTTTCTGAATTTTTTCGACGATGTGCTGCTGCGAAAACTGCTTGCTCGACATGTTGACGCTCACCGTAAACTCAGCCATGGCTGGGTATTGCTCAGTCCACACCTGCATCTGCCGACAGGCTTCGGTCAGCACCCACCAGCCCAGGGGAATAATCAGCCCGCTGGCCTCCGCAATGTGGATAAACTCTCCCGGTGGCAGCAGCCCTCTGGTGGGATGCTGCCATCGCACCAGGGCCTCAAAGCCGCGAATCTCTTCGTTGCTGATGGTGACGATAGGCTGGTAGTGCAGCCGTAGCTCATTGCGATCGAGGGCCTGGTGAAGGTCAACTTCGGTTTGCAGGCGCAGATCTTGTTGCACCCTGAGAGAACTGTCAAACACCTGCCAGCCCAGGTCAGGATGCTCTTTAATCTGCTCCATGGCCGCATCGGCATCGCGCAGCCAGTCGAAGGCGCTTTGGTAGGTCTCGGAGCCAAAGGCAATTCCAATGCTGGCGTTGACGTAAACCTGCTGCGGCTGAAGCCCAAAGGGTTGCTGCACCGCCGCGTGAATTGTTTCAGTTAGAGCGATCGCGCTAGCGTGGGTGGTCAGATTGTCTAGCAGTATGGCAAACTCGTCTCTCCCCAGTCGCGCAACGATGTCGTTGGGGCCAGTCTGGGCTTGGAGGCGGGTCCCTAGTTCGACCAACATTTCGTCGCCCACCTGGTGCCCTAGGTTGTCGTTGATCCGCTTAAACTGCTCTAGACCGATGACTAGCAGCGCCATCACCCGTTGAGGGTCATCCTGGGCACAGGCTAGGGCCTGGCCCAAACGATCGATCAATAAATGACGGTTGGGCAGCCCCGTGAGCGGGTCATAAAAGGCCTGCTGCACCAGACTGGCTTCCTGCTGTTTGGTGGCGGAGATATCGCGCAGGGTCAGCAGCGCCATGCCAGAAGACAGGCCACCGCTACAGGCCACCCAGTGGGTCTGGGGGGGCAGCCCCACGGCCAATATCAATTCTTCGTTGTGCAGGTGCTGACCAGCGAGCACTCGGCCTAGGGGTAGCTCAGGCGGGGCCAGGAGCTGCTGCTGCGGATTGAGCACCTGATAATCTGGCTGGTCGCCGCTGCCCCCTAACCCAGCGATTCCCCCTGGGAGCAATGCCTCGGCCGCCGCATTACAAAATAGCAGCGACCCCTTTAGGTCAACCACAACGACCGCGTCAGGCAGGGCGCTCAGCACGGCCAGGTACATCTCGGCATCGGGGCAAGAGGGCTGTGACATAGGGCCAGAGGTGAACGAAGGGGAGGTAGTGAAAATCCAGAGCCAGTCTATCGATGGGGCGATCGCAGCTGGTAGATTTAGCTTGCCCAAAATACCAGCGTGGGCTCGCCTGGGGCGATCGCTCCCTTTAGCGTAAAGCCCTGACGTGGCTTGAGAAACTTAAGATAAAGTGCTGTAAAGGATGTGTAAGGTCGCCGGGGGCTGTCCCTGGGGTCAGCTCAAGGAAGCCAGTCAGGCCCTAAACTAAAGCTGGTGCATCGGTGGAGAGATTTGACGCGACAGTTCCACACAACAGACTGACCTCAGAGCCAAAGAGAAATTCTGAAGCCGGCTAGATACCAAAGGCTCTGCTGCGGCTATTGGCAACCCAGCTGGCCTACCAATGGGTACTGGGGTATTAGGTCTGTGGTTAAATGACCAGGCTGACAAAGACATTCTGGGCAGCATGGAGCAAACACTACTGGGAGGACGGTACCAAGTTGTCCGACGGCTGGGGTCAGGGGGGTTCAGCCGCACCTTTTTGGTGACCGACATACACCTGCCGAACCACCCTCGGTGTGTGATCAAGCAGCTTAAGGTACAGGACAAAGACACCGGCACCCTCGACATGGCCCGGCGGCTGTTCGATACCGAAGCTCGGGTGCTGTATCAGCTAGGCAACCATCCCCAAATTCCGGCGCTGATGGCTCACTTTGAAGAGGGCCAAGAGTTTTATCTAGCTCAGGAATATATTGAGGGCAGCCGCCTCAACCGTCAGGTCGAAGAGGGCAAGCCCTGGTCAGAAACGCGGGTGGTGCTGCTGCTCCAGGAGGTGCTGGAGATTCTCTCCTTTGTCCACCGCCAGCAGGTGATTCACCGCGACGTTAAGCCCTCTAACCTGATCCGCCGCCACCGCGACGGCAAGCTGGTGCTGATCGACTTTGGGGCGGTCAAGCAGGTCACTTCATCGCCGCTGCTAGACGCTGAGACCGGCGCCACCAATATCACCGTAGCCATTGGTACCCACGGCTATATGCCCAACGAGCAGTATGCGGGCAAGCCTCGTTTTAGCAGCGACGTGTACGCCGTGGGTATTCTTGGCATTCGGGCCTTGACCGGCATCCATCCTCAAAAAATTGAAGAAGACCCAATTACCAGCGAGCTGTCCTGGCGCCAGCATGCTCCGACAGTGTCATCGTCGCTGGCGGCAGTGATCGACAAAATGGTGCGCTACGACTTTCGCGATCGCTACCCTACGGCCCAAGAAGCCCTCGAAGCCCTGCAAAATCTGCCCAACCCCCTGCATGGCTTGCTGGGCACCCAAATCTACCAAACCTGGATGAAGGGAGCCAACGGTCGGGGGCCAACGTTTCCGGGAGACGACAGCGACACCGACGTAGGCCCCACCGAAACCTCGGAGCCCACGGCCTTTGCCGACGATCAAGATCCCACTTCACTGTTTCCAGTCGATTTAGCCTACGGTGCCAGTGAAGCGGTGCCGCTGGTGTCTTCAGACCTGGCAGTAGAAGAGTTGAAGTCCCATAGGCACCGATCGATGGTGGTCAGCAGCCTGATAGGGGCGCTTAGCCTGCTAGTGCTCTGGCGCAGCGGCCTCACCATTGCCTTTGAATCAACCCCAGGGGTTGCCGTACCGTTTCAGGCAGCGGCAATTCCTACCTTGACCACCGATTTTGGCCTGCTGCTGCCCCCTGAAGAAAAAGCGGTCTACCTGACCCGCCAGGGCGATCGCCTGCGCTACCAGGGCCGTTACCCCGACGCTCTCGTCACCTATAACCAAGCGGTCGAGAGCCAGCCAGACTATGCGCCAGCCTACCTAGGGCGCTGCCGAGCCCTCATTGCCCTCAAACGCCCCTTGGAGGCCATAGTTGCCTGCGACGACGCCCTGGCCTACAGCACCTACTACCCTGAGGCTGTCCGCAGCAAGGGCAACGCAGAAGAACAGCAGGGCAAGCTGCTAGCCGCCCTAGAGCTGTACGAAAGCACCAACCGCCTCATGCCAGCGATGTTTGAGGCTTGGCTTGACCGGGGCCGCGTGCTGCAAAAGCTAGGCCGCTCCGCCGAAGCCATTGGCGCTATCGACCAAGCGATCGCCCGCAACCGCGAGTCAGCCGAAGCCTGGACCGTGCGTGGCGAAGCTACCTGGGCCCTTCAGCGCTACGACCAGTCGATCATTGCCCTCGAAAAAGCCCTGCAGATTGACCCCGACTACGGTCCGGCTAGGGAGTTGCGCAAGCGGGCGCGGCAGACTTTGGGAAGGTGAGGGGGATGGGGGTGATGAGGGAGGTGAGGAAGATAAGGGTGATGAGGGTGATGGGTGATCAAGATCTTTACGCTTTCGCCCTCCTCACCTTCCCCATCCTCCTTACCGCCTAATCCTCCAGCACCTCCACCCGAATCTCGGCTTCCAGACTAGATCCCACCCGGCTCCCCTCTTGAGTCGTGCCGCTGACGGGCAGAGTTTGTGCCGGGAAGGGGCTGGCCGCTAGGGCAATGTGGCGATCGCTGACCGCTAGGCCTTGGGTGGGGTCAAAGGCGCGCCAGCCCCCACCCGGCACGTAGGCCTCGGCCCAGGCGTGCAGGTCGCGATCGAGACTTGTGCTGTCGCCCTCCTCGTAACCGCTGACAAAGCGAGCCGCCACCCCCACTGCCCAGCAAGCCTCCATAAACAGCACGGCAAAGTCGCGGCAGCTGCCCAGCTTTTTGCCCCAGGTAATGCCCCCTGGCCAGGAAGCGCCCGTCGGTCGGTTGGTGTACTTACAGGCTTCGTAGATGCGGCTTGCTAGAGCGGTCAAAAAAAGCCCAACGTTGCCCTCGACCTGGTGAGCTAGCGTCTGGGCCAGGTCAACCACTCCAGGCCCAAGGGCAGGGGCACTGGCTGAAGCTAAGTAGGGAGCTAGCGTGGTTCCTAGGCTAGTGGGATAGTCGATGGGTAGGGTGGTGGCCCAGGGCTCGGCCAGGTAATCAAAGGGGTTGGTGCGGTAGGTTTCGACCTCAGCAGTGGTGATAATTTCAAACTGCTCTACAGGGTTAGGCGCAAACCACAGACCTACGGTGCTGTTGCCATCGGTATCGGCGATCGCGCTCTGCTGAGTTGGCTTTGGGGTGACCTCAAGGGTAAAATGCCGCAGCTGCTGAGCACCGTCACTACGGGGTCGCAGGCGCAGAGTGTGGGGCCGCAGGGTAACGGGCTGCTGATAGCAGTAGCGAGTGAGGTGGCGAATTTGATAGCGCATAACCGAGTAAGAATTGAGCAGAAACCTAGCAGAGCATAGACAGACAATAACGTCACATTAAGCTAGACAAACTTATTTTCTGTTTCCTGAGCCTAGCTACAAGAGTTAACAAAAAATAGTGATCCCCGAAATCAGAACAAAAAGGCGGGATCCGAAGCCAGAGATTAAAGATAAGCGCGATCGCCAGTTGCCATCCGTCGACTCAGAATTGTAAACAGCCGTATCAATTTTGGGCTTGCTCGCTCTATCTAAAGGCGGGGATCATTGCTCCAGGCTTGATCCCAAGATTAAGGATTTATAAAATAGAGTTGCGCCCCCTAAAAAACGAGGCGATAATAAACATCAGGGAAGATAAGATTTTGGCCTGCGATTTTGAGTATCGCTCAAGTAATTCTCGTGATGTTTTGTCCATTGTGAGAATTCTTTTTAATAAGAGCTAACTCAAATAATATCCCTTAATTGTTCTGTCAAAAAGCTGCCGGAGTTACAAAATGATTGGCCATTCTCAACAAGTACACTGCCCCAACTGTGGACATTTAGCCGAAAGGCACCATACTTATCCCGAGCAGCAGGTGCAAACTCAGTGCGGCGCTTGCGATTACCTCATGATCACCTGCGCCGTCACCGGCAATGTGATTGAGGCCCACGCACCGGGCATATTTGCCGCTTCAGCTTGCTAGCTTCGGCTTGACCAATCGACCGGCATCCACCTAGGGTTCTTCCCCCCTAGGTGGTCTCAAATTTGTTATCCCCGGCATTGCCTCAGCGGCAGCGTCGGGGATTTTTAATTGGGGATCGCTGCTGGAGCTGTCTCTGGTTGAGACGAGGTTGATATAGTCGCCGTAACGACAAGGCAAACTGCGCCAAAGGGGCTAACCATGGACATTATTTTGCGAAACGGTAAGCTAACCAGCGGTGAGTCAGTTGATATCGGTCTTGAAGATGGCGGCATACGGGCAATAGAGCCCAATTTAGCCGTCTCAGCCGCTCAGGAACTTGCCCTTGGCGGCAGGCTCGTGAGCCCACCCTTCGTAGAATCGCACATTCACCTGGACTCGGCACTGACGGCAGGACAGCCCCGCTGGAACCAGAGTGGCACCCTGTTTGAAGGCATTGAGATCTGGCGCGATCGCAAACAGTCCCTCACCCTCGAAGATGTCAAAGCGCGGGCGATCGCCACCCTCAAGCTTCAGGCCCAGCAGGGGGTGCTCTTTGTCCGCAGCCACGCCGACGTCAGCGAAACCAGCCTCACCGCCCTTAAAGCCCTGCTAGAGGTACGCGACACCGTTAAGGATTGGATCACCGTGCAAGTCGTTGCCTTTCCTCAAGATGGCCTCTACGGCAGCCCCAGCAATCTTGAACTGATGGAAGAATCCCTAAAATTGGGCGCTGACGCCGTCGGTGGCATTCCCCACTACGAAATGACCCGCGAAGACGGCGTGCAGTCGGTACACCGCATTTTTGAGCTGGCCCAGCACTACGATCGCCTGATCGACATCCACTGCGACGAGATCGACGACGACCAATCGCGCTTTCTAGAAGTGGTCGCCGCCTGCGCCGTGCGATCGGGCCTTGGGCCACGCGTCACTGCCAGCCACACCACCGCCTTTGCCAGCTACAACAACGCCTATGCCTTCAAGCTCATGGGTCTGCTGGCGCGATCGCAGATCAACTTCATCGCTAACCCCTTGATCAACATCACCCTCCAGGGCCGCACCGACACCTACCCCAAACGGCGCGGTGTCACCCGCGTCAAAGAACTCTGGCAGCAAGGCATCAACGTCAGCCTCGGCCACGACTGTGTACAAGACCCCTGGTACAACCTGGGCACCGGCAACATGCTCGATGTCGCCTCCATGGCCGTCCACGTCTGCCAAATGACCGGCCAAGACGAAATCGCCGCCTGCTACGACATGATCACCACTAACGGCGCTCAAACTCTCGCCCTAAAAGACTCCTACGGCCTTGAAGTCGGCAAACCCGCCAACCTCATCATTCTCGATGCCGACAGCCCCTACGACGCCATCTGCCGCCGCGCCACCGTCACCCACGTCTTCTCCAGAGGCCAGCTGCTGGTGCAGACGAAGCCAGCAGAGGTGAAGTGGGAGTAGGAAGTAGGGAGTAGGGAGTGGATGGGTAGGGGGTGGGGAGTGGATGGGTTGGAGAGGAAGGTGAGGGGATGAGGAAGGTGAGGGAGTAGGGGGTAAGGAGTAAATGTTGCATGCAGGCTACTTTGCAACACAGAGGTTTAAACCGATGATCAGCCAGTCCTTTCCGTGAGGTGAAGGGCGGCGGAACGCCTTTCTCGATGGGGGTCTGGGGCCAGCGAAATGGCCCCGGCAGCAACTCTGGCTCTACCCCAAATTGTGCACCGCAAGCCCTAATTTTGAGCAGAGAAACCTGATTCTGAATGGTGGGCAGTGCCCACCCTACCAGTTGCCACTAGCAGCCCTCACCCCCAACCCCCCTCCCACAGGGCAAAGGGAGCAATTCATTGCGTTCCTTTAATGAAAATAAGACGCCCCATTCACATCAAACGTCGCCCCCGTCGCATGGGGCGCCAACCCCGCCACCAAAAACGCCACCAAATTAGCAATATCCTGCGGCTCCGCCGGAGCCCCCATCGGGATATCCCGCGTCACATACTCCGCCCCTCGCTCCACCATCACCTGCTCAATGCGATCGGTACGCACAAACCCCGGAGCGATCGCATAGGCCCGCACCCCATCCGCCGCAAACCCCTTCGCGATCGTGCGAGTCAGCCCAATCACCCCGCCCTTCGACGCCGCATAGGCCATAAACTCCGGCCCATCTCCCCGAAACGCCGCCCGGCTAGCCAAATTGACCAACGTGCCACCTTCCTGAGTTTGAAAGTGGCGAATCGCCTCTCGACACAAATCAGCCATGGCAACAAGGTTGACCTGAAGCGTTTCTTGCCAGGCGATCGCCCACTGATCCCACTCGGCGGTGATTGAGGCGGCGGGCATAGTAGCAGCATTGTTAATCACCGCATTCACGCTACCTCGCCAAGCTAGGGACTGTTCCCATAACGCTAGGGCTGCCCCCGGCACTGCCAAATCGGCGCGAACTAGGTGAGTGCGCTCATACCCCAAGTCAGCGGCGAGCTGTTTAGTCTCGGCCTCACCCTGACTGTAGTGAAGAATAACCGCCGCTCCAGCCTCGTGTAGAGTACGGGCGATCGCCGTCCCAATCCCTCGCGAGGCTCCCGTCACCAACACCGTGCTGCCCTGCAAATCGATTAGAGTCATAGCCCCTGCCGGTAGTAGTTCAGCACCCAGAGTTTTGCCGCTGCCCCGTCCCAGGTTGTAGAGCACAGGGTAGCCATAGCCAATGTACAGCGCAGCTTAATTTCCCAAAAATGTAAACAAGTCTGCAATATTTATTTACATTGTGTTACAGTCGATTCACAAAAGCAACGGAGAACACCCCATGACCACAAACGGTTACACCACCGAAGAAGGCGGTCGTTTGAACAACTTTGCCGTTGAACCAAAAGTTTATTTTGATGACAGCCAGCAGTTTGGCTTCAATGAATACGCTGAAAAGCTTAATGGTCGCCTAGCGATGCTGGGCTTTGTATCGGCGGTGCTATTTGAAGCGACCACAGGTCACGGCATTGTTACCTGGCTAACCAACCTGTAGATAGAGTTTTAGCTGCATTGGATACGAACTAATGACGTTGAGCGACTGAATAGCCACCATCGAAAAAGTCATCGTTTCCATACCACGCTTCCAAAAATCTATGTTACGTTAAGTAACAGGATATTGATTTTGCACCTCTAATCATTTAGGAGATATCCACCATGGAAACCAACCAGACCAAGTTCGGCTTTGTAGACTTTGCGGAAACCTGGAACGGCCGGCTGGCTATGCTGGGCTTCGTGATTGGTGTAGCTACCGAGTTTCTAACCGGGCAGGGCATTCTGTCCCAGATCGGCATCATGTAGGGTTCTACAGCCGCACAAGTAGAAAACTAAGTACGTAAACGAAAGGGGAGATGCTAGGTTTAGCACCTCCCCTTTCGTTTGCGTACTCTTAGGTTTACCTAAGCAAAGCAGGCCTGTTCTGGCTCTGCAAACAAGACTAGAACATGCGCGTAAGGGCAGTAATCTTCGACAGCTTGGCCGAGTCTAGCCCCTCTAGCTCGTCTAAGCTCAGCCAGCCTTCTTTCACCAAACTTGAAAAGACAAATAGCAACGCCGACTCGCGATCGTCGTATTTGCCATCGAGTTCATGGCGGCGGGCGCTAAGAAAGTCATGGAGTTGCCAAAGGTCATCCATGCTGTTGAGGCTGCCGGCTCGATCGCGCACGACCTGAACCAATCCGTTAATCTCGCGGCTGTAGGCCGTTGCGATCGCCGCCTTAGCAAGGTCTTTTTCCTCAGATGACCACTGGAGTTCGCTGGTATGCATTACGACTTTTAAAAAAGGAATCTTGAGAAAAGACGGGTGAAAACGCTATGACCGCCGGTGGGCTAAGCCATTGCTCAGTCAATGATTTTGTTTAACGTTTTTCTATATTAGAGACATGTTGCAAAACTTTGCAATGTTCTCTGGAGGCCTAGCAAGCCTCAGCCACCTGCATACACCCACTTTGGCCAGGCTCAAAACAATACTGGCTGCTGGGCCTTCCGTCTCAGAAAAGGCCCAGCAGCCAGAAAAGGGAACATGGGTTAGCTAGCGATCAGCCAGCCTTAGGTTAACTTTGGCCCAGTAGACCTCAAGCTGGCGATCGCCCAGCTAACCCGCTTTCCACAACCATCGACCTAGCGAACTAGGTTGAGCAGTTCCTTCGGTGAGGCCAGCAGGTCAATGGCGACAAAGAAAATCTTGCCCTCGGGGTTGAGCAAAAACCGCCAGGCAATATTCATGCCGACGCCAGCGCCAAACCAGGGGGTCTGCACCTTGCCAGTCACCTTAATTTGGGTAAAGCCATCTTCAGCTTGCTCAGTGACTCCGCGCTCAGGAATCAGCTTGAGATTTTGGCAATCTTCCTGAAAGAACCGAAGAATTCCTTCTTTGCCGGTAATCGGGCGCTGGAAGGGAGGCTGTAGCGCACCGTCAGGGGTGAAAAGTTCGATCAACGCGTCGAAGTCATTGGCGTTGAGGTTGTCCATGTAGGACAGCACTGTGGTGTTAGTGACACCCTCAATGGTGACCTGGCTGCGCTTGGCCATGTCCTGAGGCGGCGCAACGGGCTCAGAGACGCGGGTGTAGCTGCCCATCTGCTTGGCATCAAATCCCATATCGACAACCGCATTGCGCAGCACCGTGATCTGTTGACCAGACTCCAGGGTGCGAATCGACTGCAATACTGCTGCGGCATTGGCCGACAGCTTATACCCCTCAGGGATAGGCGCAACGGAGCCTTCTTCCATCCACTGGCCCAGGCGGTACCAAAAGCCGAGCTTAATATTGGGCGACCAGGTCGAGTAGGTGCGACCAACCGGAGTATCGGCCCGGTTCGCCAGGTCGCACATCGTTTGAGACTGCTCCTGAAAAGGCATCTTGCGAATTTGCTCCATGGTGGCTTCAGCAAACTGCATGCTGGCCGCACCAGGAGCCGCAATGGTAATACTGCTCCCCATCTCTAAGTAGGCAAACCAGATCAGAGCCAGCTGGTCTTCGGCGCTGAGTTGGGTAAAACGAGCAATGGTTGCTGGTACAGAATCCGCCGTTAAAGTAGTGGGGAAAATATTACGGGCAGAATCGATCGTAAAAGGCATATTGAGTTTCCTGAGGAAAGGTGGGGGCTTCTGTCAATGATTTCGAGCGCTTTTTTCATCAAAGCTTGACCCCTCAAGGTTAAGTCTACGCAACTACGAGACATGACCCCATAAAGAAATGAGAACCGCTGTTGCTTTCCATAGAAGTTGACCTAGGGAAGAGATAACTTTCCTCGCTGGTGAAATCGTCAGTTAGATCAGGCTGATTGCTCTGATTTGGGGCCAAAATCCTTAGAATGGAGATGGCCTCTCAATACTTTTGGTAGCTATAGCCCATGGAAACGCTTGCCCTTACCCCTCCCAATGTGGAACAGGTTCTAGATGAACTGCGTCCCTACCTGCTGGCCGACGGCGGCAACGTGGAGCTAGTCGAAATCGACGGCCCAGTAGTCAAACTACGTCTACAAGGGGCCTGCGGCTCTTGCCCCAGCTCTGCCATGACCCTGCGCATGGGCATCGAGCGTCGCCTGCGCGAGTTTATTCCTGAAATTGCCGAGATTGAGCAGGTATTTTAGGAATGCTGATATTCTGATCTATTGGCAAGGGGTTTCCTGTCAAAACATCAGATTTCAGATTGTAGAGGGCTGCTGTGCTAGATCTAAAGCAAATACGAGAAAACCCGGAGCGGGTGCAGTCTGCTCTGGGTAAGCGGGGCAAGTACGATTTGACTCCGCTGCTAGAGCTAGACCAGCAGCAGCGCCAGATAGAGACGGTGCGATCGCAGCTCCAAGCCCGCAGCAACGAGATCGGCAAGCAGGTCGGCCAAACCATCAAAGCCGGGGCCGCCCCCAACGGCCCAGAAGTCACCGCTCTTAAAGACGAAGGCAACCAGGTCAAGGCCGAGCTACAAACCCTGGAACCCCAGGAGCGCGAGATTAAATCCCAGATTGAGGCCATTCTGCTCGGCCTGCCCAACCTGCCCAGCGATACCACCCCCGTTGGCAAAGACGAAACCGAAAACGTTGAAGTGCGCCGCTGGGGCAACGAGCATTTACCGAAGCAGCCCGCCAAACCCCACTGGGAAATTGGCGAAACCCTAGGCATTCTCGACTTCAAACGCGCCGCCGAAAAAATTGCCCAGAGCCGCTTTGTTGTCTTGAAGGGTGCAGGTGCTGCGCTGGAACGAGCGCTAATTTCCTTCATGCTCGATCGCCACACCAAAGCGGGCTACGACGAAGTTATTCCCCCCTATCTAGTGAATTCGGCCGCGCTGACCGCCTCAGGCCAGCTGCCCAAGTTCGCCGAAGAAAGCTTTCAGTGCCGCAACGATGACCTGTGGCTCACGCCTACTGCCGAGGTGCCCCTTACCAACCTGCACCGCGACGAAATTCTGGGGGCTGAGCAGCTACCCATTCACTACTGTGCCTACACCCCCTGCTTTCGCCGCGAGGCCGGCAGCTATGGCAAAGACACGCGCGGGCTCATTCGCCTCCACCAGTTCAACAAGGTGGAGATGTACAAGTTTGTGCACCCCGACACCTCTTTCGATGAGCTAGAGTCGCTGGTGGGCGATGCTGAGGACATTCTGCAACAGCTTAAGCTGCCCTACCGAGTGCTGGCACTGTGTACTGGCGATCTGGGCTTCTCCAGCTGCAAAACCTACGATCTTGAAGTGTGGATGCCCTCTTCTGAGAGCTATCGCGAGATCTCTAGCTGCTCAAACTGCCTAGATTTCCAGGCTCGTCGTGCCAACATTCGCTTTAAATCAGCGGGTCAAAAAGGCACTCAATACCTACACACCCTCAATGGATCGGGGCTAGCCATCGGCCGCACCATGGCCGCTATTCTCGAAAACTACCAGGAGGCCAACGGCTCAGTGCGAGTGCCTGAGGTGCTGCAACCCTATCTCAACCGCGAGTATCTGTAGACGTCTATAGGGGAAAGCGATAGACAATTGCCCCAGTATCTTTGACATCGAAGGATGCGTCGAGGACCTGAGCTTTTTGATCGAGAAACGCTTTGGCCTGCTCAACCGGCATTTGCGCAGCCGCCGCAAACTGAACAATGGTGAGGTCGCCCTCCTGACTTTGAAGCAGCTGTAAAAAAAGCTGCTCTTGCTGTAGTGACAGTGATCGAGATGTTTGCTAATTGCTGTGGCGCAGATTCCACGCTAGCCAGCCGCCCAGGGCGGTAGGAGCTAGGCCAAACACGACTAGAGCAACCCCAGCTCCGTCGGGGTCTTCAAGTTCAAAATCATCGCCAGACCCAATTGCGTATACAGCCGCCAGCAGCGGAATGGATAGTCCAAACAACAAACAAGCTCCAGCCAAGGCCTTCTGTAACTTCCGCATAGCCGTCTCCTCTACCAATCGCTCTCGACTTTGACGGTTATCGTAACCATTGTTTCTCCAGCTCGCCCACAGAGATTGGCCCCTTCTAACCCTCTTTATAATAAGAAGCAACTCAGTTGCCCCGGCAAGTTATGGCCTATCTCACCAGTTACCCCGTTGGATAGCCCCATTCATCTGGCTCGTAGACGCTTACAGGGGAAAGCGGTAGACTACTGCCCCGTTGTCTGAAACGTCGAACGAGGCATTCAGCTGCTGTGCTTTTTTGTCTAGGTAAACTTTGGATTCTTCCAGCGACATCTGGGTTGCAGTGGCAAACTGAAGCACTGTGAGGTCGCCCTTTTGGTCTTGAAGAAGCTGTAGAAACTGCTGCTCTTGTTGATCGGCGAGTATTTCTAGCGATCGCTCGTGTTGCTGGCGCAAGTTCCAGATTAACCAGCCTCCTAAAGCCGTTGGCGGCAGTCCAAAGAATGCCAGGGCGGCCATCAACCCCGATCGGTCTTTAGGGGAGGTATTGGGGTTGAGGCTCTCAACCGTTGCCATCATGATGATGGGTAGCCCAATGAGCAAGCAAACCCCAGCCGACACCTTTTGTAGCAGCCGCATAGACATCCTCTACAGATCGACCTCGATTTTGGCAGTAATTTTGCCCATCAATGTCCCTAGCTTACCCGCAGACATTCAGCCCATTGAGGCTCCATTCAGGTTGCTTGACTCGATGTTCATCAACTTGAATGGAGCTCAAGACTTAGGCGCGCAAAGCAAACAACTGCTTGAGCACCGACAGCCGAGAACAATTCCAATAGTCAATATGGGATATCACCTTGCCATCTTCCCTTACGCCCAGCTCACTGCGACCGGGAATACTCATGCGCGGCTGCCACGGCACTGGGGCTACCCAACTCAGCGTCCAGCGAGTGTCAATTTGGCTGGGGCTAGAGTGCTCTATCCCGTGCAGTTGCAGGTTGACATCCTTAAACCAGTGGCTGATAAAACCAATCATGCGTCGGTAGCGATCGACGCCGCGAAACTGGTTCAGCGGGTCTTTGAAGTACACATCCTCAGCGTAGAGGTGGTAGCTCTGATCGTGGGGGAACCGCTGGTAGTCAAGGCGAATCTGTTCGAGAATATCCATGAGGTTGAACCCTCGGGCAATGCCGTAGCTTAACCCTAAGTTTGCCTCATCTAGACCGAAATCCTACCGCTGCCTGCGCCAAGGCTAAGGTTTTGTCCTGCATCTACAAAATTTGAGAGAGGAACTTCTGGGTGCGGTCTTCGCGGGGGTTGCCAAAGAATTCTTGGGGGGTATTTTCTTCGATTAAGTAGCCGCCATCCATCAGCACTACGCGATCGGCCACCTCGCGGGCAAAGCCAACTTCGTGGGTTACACACACCATGGTCATGCCCGACTTAGCCAGGCCACGCATCACATCCAGCACTTCCCGCACCATCTCAGGGTCAAGGGCGGAAGTAGGTTCATCGAACAGCATCACTTTGGGCTGCATAGCGAGGGAACGGGCGATCGCCACCCGCTGCTGCTGCCCACCCGACAGCTGACCGGGAAACTTGTGGGCCTGCTCTAAAATACCCACCCGCTCTAGCAGCTGCATGGCGACTTCTTGGGCCTTGGCCTTGGGCCAGCGACGCACCCAAATCGGGGCCAACGTCACGTTTTGCAGCACCGTCAGGTGAGGGAACAGGTTGAACTGCTGAAACACCATGCCCACCTCGCGGCGGATGGCCTCAATATTTTTCAAGTCGTGGGAAATAGTGATGCCATCGACTTCGATAGAGCCCTTCTGATAGGGTTCTAGGGCATTGAAGGTGCGAATAAACGTCGACTTACCTGACCCAGACGGCCCCATTACCACTAGCACTTCGCCCTTATAGACCGTCATGCTGACGCCTTTCAGCACGTGAAAGCCGTTGTCATACCACTTTTCCACGTCGCGGGCGACGATCACGGGCTCGGTGCTGGTAGCGTGGGCCAATGGTTGCTCCGTCTGAAACTGTGTCATGAAAGGTTTCCTCTTTATCGCGCCCTCGGGGCTGCTAACAACTCACGAAATGAACGTTTTCAACATAGCTAAACCCGATAGGCCGGGGCGTTAGCGCAAGATAATGCTATTTTGCCTTAACCCTAGAAGGTTTCTGGATTCCAGACTGTCAACTGTTACACGGAGAGATATTTTGCCGGGGAGCATCTAATTTTCGGTGTTGAGCTTCTCCTCAATTTTGCGGCTGGCCAAAGACATGGCGTAGCAGAAGAACCAGTAAATCACCGCTAAGAACAGGTAGACCTCGGCATAGCGCCCCAGATAGGCCGGGTTGGCCAAGATTGATTTACCAATGCCCAATAGCTCAGCCAGTCCCACAATCGATAGCAGCGTCGTGTCTTGAAACAGACTGATAAACTGCCCCACGATTGCCGGAATCGCAATTTTGAGCGCCTGGGGCAGAATAATCAGGCCCAGGGTGGTGGGGGTGTTGAGCCCCAGGGACATAGCGGCCTCGCGCTGACCTCGAGGTACCGCCTGCAAGCCGGCGCGCACGTTTTCGGCCAGGTAGGCCGCGCTAAACAGAGCCAGCGCAATGACCGCCCGCAGAATGCGATCAGGTCGCGACCCAATCGGCAAAAACAGCGGAATCATCACCTGCCCCATGAATAGAAAAGCCACCAGGGGCACACCCCGCACCAGCTCAATGTAGACGGTAGATAGCAAGCGCACCACCGGTAGCGCACTGCGCCGCCCCAGGGCTAGCAGCAGCCCCAGCGGAAAGCACAGCACAATGCCGCTCACTGCCGTAAACAGGGTCAGCACTAAGCCCCCCCAGTCGTTGGTCGATACCCTGGTCAGCCCCAGGCCGCCGCCCAGCAGCCAGAGAGCGACAAAATACGATAAAAACCAGGACAGCGAGATCCACTTGCCCACCCCAGGGAACTTGCGCCCGATCTGCCGCCCTGCCGCTGCCCCCCCAGCCACCAGAGCAACCATCGGCAACAGCTGTAGCGAGTTGGGTCGGGTCGGCGGAAACAGCACAATGAATGCACAAACGATCCCTAGACCAATCAGCACATTCCGGCTAAACAGGGTAGAGACATTGCGCCCCAGCACTCCCCACGACAAACCAGCCAGGCCGCAGACCACAGCCAGCAAGGCCCAGATACGGGGGTACAGCTGGGAGGGAAAGGTGCCAGACATGAACAGGCCAAAGTTGTTGGGAATGACCTGCCACTGGGCGACGGTGAAAGCCCAAAGGATAAGGCGAAAAATACCCCAGCTAAAGATACCGACAATGACGATGGTCAGTAGGCTGTTGAACCAGTCGCTAAACAGATTTTTTTTGGCCCAAGCCACTGGCCCAAGGGCCAGCACATCAGGACGTGCAGAGGAGACAGAGTCAGGTGTTACGGAGGTCATAGCTTAGCGCTCCTTAAACTGCACAGATCGGTTGAACTGGTTCATCACCACAGTTATCACCAAACACAGGGTTAAATAGGTGGCCATCATGACCACGAAGACTTCAACCGGTCGACCAGTTTGGTTGTATGTGGTGGTGGCAATCGAATAAATTTCGGGAAAGGCGATCGCAAAGGCCAGGCTAGAGTTTTTAGTCAGGTTCATGTACTGACTGTTCATCGGTGGAATAATCACCCGCAGCGCCTGGGGGAACACCACCAGCCGCATCACCATACCGGCATTTAGCCCGAGGGTGCGAGCGGCTTCCCACTGTCCCTTCGACACCGACTGAATGCCCGCCCGCACAATCTCGGCCACAAAAGCGGAGGTGTAAAACACCAGGGCAGTTAGAGCGGCCACATACTCTCGCGACAGGCGCAGACCACCGGTTACGCCACCCCCCTCAATGCCCTGGGGAATTGTCCAGTTCATACCCACAGTAATGATGGCGAGCCAGGCGAGCCCGACCACCGCCAGGGCGATCGACTGAGGACGACCGCCGACCCCGGTTTCAATGCGAATTTTGGTGCGCCAGCGCCAGAGATAGAGGGCCGCGATCGCCGCCCCAACCGTAGCCGCAATGCCTAATATTGCCAGCAGCGCACTACTGGCCCAGGGAATATAAACCCCCCGGTTATTCAAAAAGGCGAGACCCAGCACCCCAATTTGTGCTTCGGGGCGGGGCAGCGCGCCAAAAATTGCAAAGTACCAAAAAAACAGCTGGAGCAGTAGCGGAATATTTTGCACCAGCCCCACATAGAGACGGCTGAGCTTCTGCAACAGCCAATTCTTAGAAAAGCTTGCCACCCCAGCCACTACGCCCAGCAGAGTGGTCAAAACAATACCGCCTACTACCAGGGTCAGGGTGTTGCCCAGGCCCACCATCAGCGCCTGCCAATAGGGGTCGTTGGGGCGATATTGAATCAAGCTTTCGCCAATGCTAAAGCCCGCAGGGTTCCGCAAAAAGCTAAAGCCAAAGGCCCGCCCCTGCTGAATTAGGTTGCGGTTCAAATTGCCCAGAAAAAAGCTCAGCAAGAGCAGGACAACGATCAGCGTAATCACCTGGAAGGCAATCTTCCAAAAGCGCTCATCTCGCAGCATTGCCTTAACGTCAAAGGTTTTGCTGCCGCTATCGTGGGCCATTTACGTCACCTGTGGTGTATCAGTGCAAAAAGGAGAGCAGTGCTAGAGCTGTAAGCAAAATAATCTAAGAGCGATGTCAAGAAAAGTTCAATTTGTTACAAGGGTTTATGAAAAAGGCGCAGTCTAGCTGCGCCTTTTAACGGGGTTAATCTGGATTAGAGAGCTGCGGCGAGGGCTAGAGCCTCCCACCGCTCAGCAAGCCTTCTCTAGCGGAAGGGGGGAGAGTACATCAGGCCACCCTCGCTCCACAGCGCGTTTTGGTCACGCTCCAAACCAAACTCAGAATCGGCCCCTACGTTGCGTTCGAAGACCTCGCCGTAGTTACCCACCTGAGTAATCACCTTCACCATGAAGTCGTTGGGCAGCCCCATATCGGTACCCAGGGTGCCCTCCTTGCCCAAGAATCGCGCGATGTCAGGGTTTTCGGTGGCCTCAAAGGTAGCAATATTCTCAGAGGTAATGCCAAACTCTTCCGCCTGAATCAACCCATAGGTGACCCATTTGACGACGTCGTACCAGCTGGAGTCGTTGTTGGTGGTCACAGGACCTAGGGGCTCTTTAGACATGGTGACTTCGAGCAGGGTGTGCTCGTCGGGGTTGGGCAGGGTGCTGCGGCGGGCCACCAGCTGCGATTTGTCAGAGGTCATGCCCTCACAACGGCCTTCGTCGTAGGCAGCGTAGGCGGCATCAGCATCTTGAAACACCACCGGTTCAAAATCGACACCGAGCTGGCGCATTTGGTCGGTCAGGTTGAGCTCAGTGGTGGTACCGGTCTCCACACAAACGGCCTTGCCCGCAAAATCCTCGAGGTCAGCGATGCCGCTATCGGTTCGTACCATCATGCCCTGACCATCGAAAAAGGTGGTAGGCGCAAATTCAAGGCCCACGCTGGTGTCACGGCTGATGGTCCAGGTGGTGTTACGGGAGAGCATATCAACTTCACCCCCCGAGAGAGCCGTGAAGCGCTCAGTCGAGTCTAAACGGCGATATTCTACGGCTTCGGCATCGCCCAAAACGGCGGCGGCTACGGCCTTACAGATATCGACATCGAGACCGGTATAGGCGCCGCTTTCATCCACGAAGCTAAAGCCCGGAATCCCACCATCCACGCCACAGATCAGCTGTCCACGCCCTTTAACGACGTCGAGACGGCCCCCACCAGCGGGAGCGGCTTCCCCGTCAGCGGTGGTGTTAGTAGTGGTTCCGCCACCACAGGCGGCCAGCGTTAGCCCGAGGGCAGCTGCGAGAAAACCCCACTTGCGCATGAATTAATCCTCACTCACAAAAGACACTGCAAAACTTATACCCAAACCGTTGGAGTGTTGCACTGGGTTAACACTCCAACGGTTTGGGTTTTCATTTTGCATCAAGGATAACAATATACTGGCGGGGAATCTAAACCTATCCGGATCCATCTGCTTGACGGTCCAAGAGAGTCTCACCTTACGCCTAGTGAAATTGGTTTAGTGCTCCTGCGCCAGGTCGCGAATCAGAGGAATTTTGTCGCGAATGTAGTGATGCAGCTGATCGGTTTCGGCCTGATTGATTGGCTGCTGCCCAACGAATTGATCTAACAACCAGCACACTAAACCGTGGTCATCTAGGGCTAAAAGATGACTGCTCTGGGACCGTTCTACCAAAGACCACAGGTGTCTTAGAAGCTGGGGGTTCATAGCAGCTGTTAATAATTTCTTTAGATTTATACTAGGGCATCGACTCGCTGGTTCAACAGGGCCAATGGATTATTAATATTTCCTAAGGAAACCATAGCCATCTACCCTAAGGTCGAAGTTCTCTTGGATGCGGTGGGGGTTGCCCAGACCGTGGGTCGGGCGACGGTGCAGATGCCCTCTACGGCGATACCGCTGCGTCGCAGGACCAAGGCCGCCGCTTGAGCCGTGGCTCCGGTGGTGAAGATGTCGTCGAGCAGCCACACCGTAGATTGCCGGAGAGTCTTGATTTGGGCCGGAGCAACGGCAAAGGCCTGGGCCAAATTTTGCTGACGGCTGAGCCGATCGAGGCTGTGCTGAGCCTGGGTGGCCTGCACTCGCAACAGGCCTTGGCTGTGTAGCGGCAGCCCAGTCAGCCGACAAAACCACTGGCCGATCAGGTCGGCTTGGTTAAAGCCCCGCTGCTGCAACCGGGTGGGGTGGAGGGGAATGGGGACGATCGCCACCGGACGAGCCCCTGCCCTAGGTCGAGGGTTGTGGTCGACCCAAGTTTGTCCCAGCTCGGTGCCCAAAAACTGAGCCAGGCCGATATGGCCACTGTATTTGAGGCTGCCGATCGCCTGGCGCAGGCTGTCTTCGTAGCGCCCCCAGCTCAGTACTGTCAGATCTGGAATACTGCGATCGCAGGGCGTTGGAGTTTGACACTGCTGCACTTGGCGGCAGCAGCCGGGGCAGAGCACTGCGGATGTTGATCGCTGACACAGGGGGCAGGGCTCGGCCAAAAACAGGCTGAGCATCTGGCGTTTGCCCTGGCTGAGCCAAGTCTGAATCGAGGAGCGACTGTGCATGCGATCTGCCCTGATAGCTAAATGGCCGAGATGGCGCTGGATCTATTGTCGGAGCCACAGCGGGCAGGGACGTGGGTAGAAATAGGGATCTCTAGTGGGAAAGCACCCTATCCCACTAGCAGGGTAGAGGGCGAAGACGATCGCCATCGCGTAAACTCATAGATATAAGATATTGACTTCAAATAAAGCGCTTCGTTGCGATCGCCCCTCGGCACTGCCAGCCTAGGGTTGGGGCAGATTAAGCTCGCCGCAGGGGCCAGCGGTTCTAGCGTTATAAAACCGAATAACTTGGCCACCTTCCTCATGCGACAGCTGAGGGCTAGCCCTGTACCCCAGAATGACCTGGCTTCGACAACTGCACACGCTGGACATCGCTGATCTGCGGGCCGTCGGCCAGAAAGCATATTATCTGGGCTTGCTCAAGCGGCAGGGGCTGCCTGTGGCCCAGGGTTGCGTACTGACCGCAGCGGCCTGGCACCACGGTCTAGAGCAGATGGCCTGGCCCAATGACGAAGGCGATCGGCTGGCTTCAGTGTGTCAAAGCGGGTTTAGGAACTTACAGCAGAGCAGCCAGCAATGGCAAAACGCCCTGCGAGACATTTCTGTAATAGGGGCGATCGCAGACAGTGGTTTAGATTGTCCAGAGCCCGATGGCTTTGTTCCCGCCGCCTGGATGCTGCGCGCGTCACTTTGGGTAGACAGACTGGGTTTAGACCAAGCAGATGCTTCTAGATTGCTAAGCCCAGGCCTGTTGCCGGCCCAAATTGAGGCTGACCAGTCAAATCTAGCCGGGGTGCTGCCACAGTTTTGGAGCCAGGCGCTAACGGCTCGTTGTCTGCCAGTTTGGGATCTTCACTGTCAGCGACTGCGCGATCTCAGCTTGGCCACGCTGATTATGCCGGTGTATCCAGCCCTGGTATCAGGCACACTCATTCTAAGCCAGGAGCAAATTACTGTGGCTGCGGTAGCGGGGCTGGGCATGGCCCTCACCCAGGGAGAAGCCATCCCAGCCTGCTGCTGGACAAGCCTCGGCAACGTTGCTGAGGCTACCTGGTTGCCAGGGTTTCAGGAGCGCATTTACCAGCTCAGGCCTGCCTCTAAATATCGCCCTCGCCCGTTGGCCAATGCCCAACCCATTCAGGTGATCGAGCGCGATCGCCCCGAGCTGACCGCCTCCCTCACCCAAGACCAACTCACCCGTCTAGTGCAAGTTGCAGAACGGGCTCAAACGGCCTTAGGTGGAGCGGGGGTGCGTTTGGAATGGCTGCTGCACCCCAGTGCTAACCCCGACCAGCCCACCCTAATTATTACCGAAGCCGCCCCTTGGCTCGCCCTATCGGTGACGGCCTCCGCCCCAGGGCGGCCACCCCCAACCCCGGCTCGGTCTCAGCCCCCGCTACTGCCCTTGGCTAGCACGGTCGTACGCGGCATTGGGGCTGCAGCGGGATGCATTCAAGGGGTTGCCGTCGTCGCCCAACGCCCCCAAGACTTGCCAAAACCGCTCCCTGAGGGTTGCATTGTGGTGCTGCCCGACCTGCAGCCCGATGTCTTTTTTCAGCTGCCATCGGTAGCGGGCATTGTCACCGAGCGAGGCGGTGCCACCTGCCACGCGGCTATTTTGGCGAGAGAGGTAGGCATTCCGGCGGTGGTGGGTGCACCTCAGGCCACCCAGCTACTCGACAACGGCATGGTGCTCTGGCTCGACGGCGATCGCGGTGTGGTCTATGGCCTCACTGACGAGGCGGCGGCCTCGTTTCGCCCCCCCGTGGCCCCAGTACCCGAACCGCTACCCACCAATCAACCGGGCCGCTACCACCGGCTGCGCACTCAGGTCATGGTCAACCTCAGCCAGCGCCAGGGTTTGGCCAACCTTTCTCTCAACCATGTAGCGGGGATTGGCTTACTGCGATCGGAATGGCTACTGCTGGAGGTACTGGAGGGCCGCCACCCATGGGACTGGGCCAACCAGGGCCAGGAAGCAGAGCTGCAAAATCGCTTGGTGGAGCAGTTAGAGCCAATTTTGCAGACCCTAGGGCCTCGACCCCTGCGCTACCGCAGCCTCGATCTGCGATCGCACGAATGGCAGGCCCTGCGGGGCAGCCCTCCGGTAGAACCCAACCCGATGCTGGGGCTGCGCGGCACCCTGAGCTACGACGTTGATGACCGTCTATTTCAGGTCGAGCTGGGGGCACTAGCCACTCTGCAACGGGCCGGCTATGGCAACCTACAGCTGATTTTGCCCTTTGTCCGTAGCGTTGAGGAAGCCATTGCCTGCCGTCAGCGGGTCGAGCGGGCCGGCCTCACCGACGTTGCCGACTTTGCGCTGTGGATTATGGCCGAGGTGCCCTCGGTGTTGTTTTTGCTGCCCGCCTACGCCCAGGCCGGCATTCAGGGCATTGCCATCGGCTCTAACGACCTTACCCAGCTGCTGCTAGCCATCGATCGCGACCAGCCCACCATGGCTTCTGCCTACGACGAGCGCCACCCGGTCGTGCGCCTAGCCATGGCCCACTTGGTGCAGGAAGCACGCCGCAACGGACTGCTCTGCTCCATCTGCGGCCAGGCCCCGGTCCGTCACCCTGAATTGATCGCTGATCTAGTCGGCTGGGGAATTGGCTCCATTTCGGTAGAAGCTGCAGCCCTGCCGTTTACGCTAGAGGCGATTTGGCAGGCGGAGAATGGTGGAGGAAGTGAGGGGATGAGGGGATGAGGGTGTGAGGGGATGAGGGTGTGAGGATTGGTTCTAGCGGAGTCGTTGGTGTGGCCTTCCTGACAGTCATCAGGCATAGGGAGTCTGCGGATAGGGTTGGGAGGATTGGCCCGACAACCGGGCGGGGATGACCGATAATAACAACGTTGTGCAGACCATTACCCCCTATGTCTCTTCCTTCTAACCTCGCCACCCTAGACGGTGCCCCTTTGGCCCCCGAGGTAATATCTGACAAGGTGATTCTCTTTGTGAATGTGGCCAGCAAGTGTGGCCTAACGCCCCAGTACAGCGGCCTGGTAGAGCTGGATAAGGCCTACGGCGATCGCGGCCTTGTGATCGTAGGCGTGCCCTGCAACCAGTTTGGCAAGCAAGAGCCCGGCAGCCCTGAGGAAATCAAAGACTTCACCAAAACCAAGTACGACGTCGACTTTACCCTGCTCGAAAAGCAGGATGTCAACGGCCCCGATCGCAGCCCCCTTTACCAGTTTCTCGTCGGCAGCGGCCCCGACATCGGCTGGAACTTTGGCAAGTTTTTGGTCGGTCGTGATGGCCAGGTAGTCGAGCGCTTTGAGCCCCAAACACCTCCCAACGACCCGGCTCTCAAAGCTGCGATCGAGCAGGCGTTGGGCTAGGGTGCGATCGCGTTCAAACGAGCATTCCTAGATTGGGACAATTCAGAGCAGATTCACAGGTTAGACCGTTCGAACGGTTTAACCTGTGAATCCCAACGGCAAAGTTGGGGCTTTGCGATCGGCGCAAACTTTTGCCGAGGCAAGAATCACGACAGCACGTCCCGGAGCAGGTCTCGGTGCATGAGTGCACGATCCACCCGCGAACTAATCTGTTCAGGCGATAGCGGGTCGCCGTTGGCATAGACCTCCAGCCAGGCTTGGGTCATCTGCTCGGTGCTATCTGGCCAGCGGTGGCTCACCGCCTGGGGGTTGAGGTCAAACCCCGGCAGATCGAGGTCGGTCATCAGGTGGCTGACTTTGGGGTCATAGCTCAGCCCAAAACAGCGACAGCCCTCCGCCGCCGCCATAATTAGCGCGTGCAGCCGCATGCCCAATGTCATCTCGACACCGCGAAACAGCCCCTTGAGCTGGTGCGGGTTATCTAAAGCATAGATGTGGCTAGGGCCAGGCAGCCGTGGCTGAATATATTCGGCAATGGGCAAGTCTTTGATTGGCTGAAAGGGCACCAGCAGCAGGCAGGTCTGGGTCGCCTTTTGAAACGAGGCCAGAGCCTGAGTGAACTGGTCTAGGCGACTTTCGGTTAGCCAGGGATGGGGGCGCAGGGCGACGGCCACCCGAGGGGCAGGCAGATCCCAGAGGCCGTCTACTGGCGTAGCCTCCAAGGCCCACACTGGGTCTGGGGCCTGCATACCCGGCACATGCCAGCGGGCTAGCCAAGCTGCCGACCCGTTGTCTCTCACGCTGACGGCATTGCAGTGGCCCAGGGCGTAGCGGCCCAGCCCTTTGCTGAGGGGGTGGCTGAGGGGGCCAATGCCCTGTCCCCAAGCGATAGTTTTGAGCCCCAGCCACTGAGCTAGCACCATCAGCCCGCCATAGTAAACAGGGTTTTGCAGACTGGTGGCATCTTGCAGCAGACTGCCGCCGCCCCAAATCAGCACCTCTGCCCCCCGCAGCGCGCGAATGACTGGCCTCAGAGCCTTGCGGGGCACGGTTTCTACGCCGTAGCGCTGGGCGGTTTCGATGGGGTTGCCCGACAGCACCACGGGCGTTACCCCCGCAGGCAGCATTTGCAGCAGGGTAGCGAGTAGGGCTTCGTCGCCGCCGTTGCCCATGCCATAGTAGCCACATAAAACCGCTCGCATGCTCACCTGCTCCTGGCTAACCCGTAGGTCAAACCGCTATACGCCATACACTGACCTCTCTACAATAGAGGCTGTTGTTGCGCCCTGAACCCCATGCACGCCCTCTCGCTGCCCACCTGGATGATCCATATTTCAAGTGTGCTGGAGTGGATGGCGGCAATGTGGTTTATTTGGCAGTTTGCCACCGTGACTCAGCGGCTAGTGTGGCGCTGGCTGGCGATCGGCATGCTTCCCGCCCTGGTGAGCGCCATGGCCGCCTGCACCTGGCACCTATTCGACAATGCCCCTGGGCTAGCCTGGCTAGTCACCCTACAGGCCGCGATGACCGTGATCGGCAACTGCACCCTATGCCTTGCCGCCTGGTGGATCTGGCGACAAAGCAGCATTTCAACCGCCAGCCCAAAGTGAACCCAAAATTAATACCTGAGAACGCTAGACGTGGCTAGCTCTAACGGTCTAGGGTTCAGGGTTTAAGGTATACGGTTTAAGGACTGCTGTGAACCTTAGACCCCCATCAACTTCGGCTCGGCAAACTACATAGCAAATTTTAGAACTATGGTTTCAAATAAAAGATTGTCTGCCTAAGTTCTCCTCCCTCCCCTACCTACCCACTCCCCACTCTCCTACCCATCCACTCCCCACCCATCTACTCCCCACTCCCCCCCATGCTCGACAAAAATACCCTCTTCGCCATGTCCCTCTTCCCCTACCTGGGGTTTCTCTGGTTTATGACCCGTACTCAGGAGACACCGCGGCTGGCGCTAACTGGCTTCTACGCGCTGCTGGTGTTTGTGGCAGTAACCATTCCAGCAGGCATTTATGCCAAGGTGGGACTCGGGGAAGAGCTAGCCAACGTAGACTGGCTACACGGCAGCGCGGAGGCGTTTTTAACGCTGTCAAACATTCTTGTGGTGCTGGGGTTTCGCCAAGCGGTTGTGCAGCATCGAGCGGGAACGCAGGTAGAGGGTGATTAGATGAGGGAATGAGGGGATGCTTCATTCTCCTATCGCCTCACCTTCCTCACTTCCCTACCCTCCTTACCTGCCTTATCCCAGGCCGATCAGCTCCTCGGCGGTGCTGGGGTGAATCGGCAGGGTGGTATCAAAATCGGCTTTGGTGGCACCCATGGTCACGGCGATCGCAACTCCCTGCATTAGCTCTGCGGCGTGGTTGCACACCATATGCGCCCCTAGCACTCGGTCAGTGGATTTTTGCACCACTAGCTTAATCAAGCCCTGGGTCTCCCGGTTAGAGGGTCTGTAGTACAGAGGCTGAAAGCGGGAGCAATAGGTTTGAATATCGTCTTTGCCAAACTTTTTGGCGGCTTCTGCTTCGGTGAAGCCAACGGTGCCCATCTCGGGCGTGGTAAACACAGCGGTGGGAATAGTGTCGTAGTCGAGGGTGACGGGTTGGTGGCCAAATTCGGCGTCAGCGAAGAGGCGGCCCTCCCTGATTGCCACGGGGGTGAGGCTGACGCGATCGATGATGTCTCCGATCGCGAAGATGTGGGGGACAGTGGTGCGATAGTGGGCGTCGACGGCGATCGCCCCCTTCCTAAGGGTGACACCGGTATTCTCCAGCCCTAGGCCCTTCACATTGGGGTTGCGCCCGGTGGCCGCCAAACTTACCGCATCGCTGAGCACGGTCTTTTGCCCCTGCTCGGTGGTTACGGTCAGGGTTAAGCCTGACTCGCCGGGGGCGATCGCAATCTGCTCGCTGTTGGTCACCATGGTGATGCCCTGCCGCTGCATCGCTCCGTGAATTTCACGGCGAAGGTCGTCATCAAAGCCGTTCAGTACTCTGTCGCCCTGAATGATCTGGGTAACTTCGGTGCCCAGCCCATTGAGAATGCTGGCAAATTCGCAGCCGATATAGCCACCGCCAATAATAACCATGCGCTTTGGCTGCTGGGGCAGATGAAAGATATCGTCGGAGGTAATGGCGTGCTCAATGCCGTTAATATTGTCGGGCCGGGTGGGCTGGCCGCCAGCAGCAATCAAAATTTTGGCGGCGGTGACGTTGGTTTCGCCCACAGCCAGGGTGTGCTCATCGACGAACTGCGCCTGGTGGCGAAAAATCTCTACGCCTGATTTGTCGAGGAGGTCTTGATAGACACTCCTGAGGCGATCTACTTCCTGATCAACGGCATTGATTAGGGTGGGCCAGTCAAACTGTCGCTCGCCAACGGTCCAGCCATAGCTGGTGGCCACTTCAGACTGTTCTGCAAACTGAGCGGCATACACCATCAGCTTTTTGGGTAAGCAACCGCGATTGACGCAGGTGCCGCCCAGCTGCCTCGCCTCCGCTAGACCGACTCGGGCACCGTGGCTGGCAGCCCGCCGCGCCGCCGCTATACCGCCAGAACCCCCACCAATTACCAGCAAATCAAAGTCGTAGGTCACAGCCTTCTCCCAGAGAATATTGCTCTCTAGGATTAACCGCAACCTACCTTAAAAACATCCCCAGTTAGGCACAATTTAGGGTTCGCCCTCCTGAAGGCGATCGCAGGTTAAACCGTTTCCCCTAGGGCATGGGTCAAACGCCTGATTGAACAGGCTCGGCAGCAGTGAAGGCCATCTGCCAGAAAGCCACTTCGAGGTCAGCCACCTGCAAAAAGGTGTCTTCAGCCTGAGCCTGAACATCTGGGCTAGCCGTAGCCAGAACGGCATCGGCCTGGGCAGCCAGCAGGTGAACGTAGTCGGTAAAGCCGGGGTTGCCCCAGCGATCGGCGAACTCGGTGTAGGGCTCGGGCATGGGACCAGGCAGTTGCCAGCCCTGATTGTAGGCATACTCAATGGCCCACAGAGCGGTAGCCTGCACCGCGTAGGGCTGCATGGCCAGGCCGGCCATAAACTCACAGTAGCGCTGGCAGGTGGGCTGGGGTGAGGTCGATAGGTCGAGCGATCGCTCGGCAGCCTTGGCCTCAAACCACAGCAGCTCGTCTTTAAGGGCTCCAAGCCCCGCCAGCAGCCCATCGATATGATTATCGGGTGCCGCCCCCAGCACCCGCCCCACCATGCGGGTAAAGTCTTTGACAAACAAAAAATCCTGCACCAGCCAGGTGTTGAACTGAGCGGGGTGCAGAGTGCCGCTCTGGCAGCCGGTTAGAAACGGGTGGGTAGTGGCGCTGTGCCAGGGGGTAGGGTGGGCTTGCAAGAGGGATTGACAGGTCAGAGGCATGGAAGGTTTCTTAGGAATGAGGGGTATTGGGAATTAGGTATAGGGTTTCGGGTTTCAACTCGGCCTGACACCTTGTACCGCACACCCTACACCCTACACCTGCCCTCTGACACCCACATCCCACCTCCTAATCCGGCACGATCTCGGTCACGACGCGGCCGCCGTCAACCACCACGGTCTGGTCATCGAGGCGCCCCACGGCGCGCGCACCGTTGAGGTTGACGTTGGGGTTGGCCTGGCGATAGTTGACGCCACCCTCGGCGACCAGGGTTTGGGTGTCTACGTTCCAGTTGAGGCGATCGCTGGTCATGCGGGCCCGGTTAGCTTCGCCTACGGCCACCACATCTTGGGAGAGAAAAATTTGCTGCGCCGCCAAATCCATGCGGCCCTGGCGGGCAGTGACCCTAATTTTGTTTTCAGGATGTATCAGGGTGAGGGGCTGGTTGACGATCACCTGCTCTTTGGCCACCTGCCAATCTAGAGCTTCACTGGCCATATTGAGCGGAATATCTAGCATCTGCATGGCCACCTGGCCGCGCAGATTCACCAGCTGCGTAGCCAGGTTTACCGTGCCGCGCTGGCCAACTACCACGTCGGTAATCGCGTTTTGCTTAAACTGCTCTACCCGCAGGGGCTGGGCACTGTCGATGCGCTCTTCCTCCCAAAACCAAGCGAGCTCCTGGGCCTGAAGCTTCAGCCAGGGCTCGGTTTTAGAATCGGCAACCACCGTACTAGCCACCACATTACCGGCTAGCTCCATGCGGTTTTCGCGGTTAAACACCCGCGCCTCGTCGGCCACAGCCCGCAGCTGCGGGTGAGTACCGGTAATTTGGTCGCGCATGATCAGCACATCGTTTTGGGGACGCCACTCCATTTCGTTGCCCCGTAGCACAGAGCCGTTCTTAACGCCAGTGGCCACAATATTGCCGCGCAGCAAAATCACGCTGCCGTTTTCGCGCACCTCGCCGGTGTCGGCCACCACTTGGTAGATAACTTCACCGTCCTGAAACAGGTCGCCATCGGGACGGGTGATAAACGCTACCTGCTGATCAGGGCTGTAGGTCACTTCCTTACCTTTGACCCGCCAGAGCAGTTGCCCCCGTTCATCAGGCTGCTCCAGGGTGACATCCTTGAGAGTCAGGCCCGGTGCCGGATCTCCAGCAGCCGGGCCTTCAGCACTCGGCTTTGGGCCAAACCCAGGACCGATCAGGCTATACAACCCCACGGCTAGAGCTGCGATCGCAGCCCCACCAATCATCAACCGCCGCCATCGTGCCATGGTGCTGTGCCTGTAAACCCTACTCGCTGACTGTCAGGCTGTCGTCTACCGCACTGTCGGCAGCAGCTAGATTAGACAGGGGGCGGTAGGTGTAGCTGTGACTTGCAGAGTTGCGGGGCATTTTTCTGATGTCGTCTTTGACCCCTTCGAGATCGATGTAGCGATCGGCCACATTGATCAGGCTGTCGCTGGTCATCGATCGCAGACTCACCACCTCAATCCGCGCCCCCCGGTAGCTGGCGGCATCGGCAGCATAGGCCAGGTCGCCATCGCCGCTGACCAGCACGGCGGTGTCGTAGTAATTGACCAAAGCCACCAAATCCACCGCTATTTCAACATCTAGATTGGCTTTTTTCGAACCATCGGGTAGCTGCACCAGGTCTTTGGCAATCACTCGATAGCCGTTGCGCCGCATCCACAGCAAAAAGCCCTGCTGCTTTTCGTTGGTGCGATCTACCCCGGTATAGAAAAACGAGCGAAACAGCCGCGAGCCAGCCGTGAGCTTGCACAGCAGCTTGGTGTAGTCGATCTCAATGCCCAATTGCAGGGCCGCGTAAAACAGATTCGAACCATCGATAAAAATGGCCACCCGGCCTCGATTTTCGAGCACCTGTTCAGGGGTAAAAATGCCGTCTTCGCCGGTTAAAGAGTGGTTGTTAAAAGAATGGCTGTGAGTATCTAACATGAGTTTTTATTAGGGTGTTAAATCGAGTTGAAAAACGAGCTAAAAACAAACGTGAAACGAGCTGAAGCGGTTGTAAGCTAGGGGCTGCTTACGGGTTCGGGCAGCTCCAAGCGCTGAAATACGGGGGAGGCTTCTCCCAATAGTTGACTGGGGGGTAGATGGCCCCAAGCGGCATGATCGACATAGCTAATCTGCTGACCGATGGCTTTGTCGTCAAAATCGATGGCGAAGCCTAGCTGAGCATAAATTTGGTTGCTAATGCCAGGGATGATCGGCGAAAGCAGGTAAGCTGCCTGCCGCACCGACTCTAGTACGGCGTACAGAACAGCTTCGGTTTCGGCCTGTTTGCCCTGTTTATAGAGGCTCCAGGGAGCTTGCTCATCAAGGAACTTGTTGCTGGCCTGCACTAGCGCCAAAATCGCGGTACAGGCTTGGCTAAAGGCCAGGTGAGTATAAGCCTCAAAGACAGTTTTAGGCAGCGCTGTGCCGATCGCCCGCAGGGAATGGTCAGCCGCAATGCTCTTAGGATCAACATCAGGCACGTGGCCATCACAGTAGCGTCCCGCCATCTTCAGAGTGCGGTTGAGCAGATTTCCCAAGTCGTTGGCTAGATCAGCATTCAGCACATTGATGAAGCGAGTTTCGTTAAAATCGCCGTCTTTGCCAAACTCGATTTCGCGCAAAAAGTAGTAGCGCACCGCGTCAGGGCCGTAGGTTCCCACCAACGCCACCGGGTCTAAGGTGTTGCCCTGGCTCTTGCCCATCTTTTGACCATCTTTAGTCAAAAAGCCGTGGCTAAACACCCGCCCTGGCAGCGGTAGCCCCGCCGACATCAGCATGGCTGGCCAAGAGATGGCGTGAAACCGCAGAATATCTTTTCCTGTCAGATGGATATTAATAGGCCACCACTTGGCCACTGCCTGCTCTAGGCTCGGCGGTTCGCTGGGGTCTTGCAAAGCCGTTAGGTAGCCTAGCAATGCATCAAACCAGACGTAGAGTGTTTGATCGGGATCGGTAGGTACTGGAAAACCCCAGTCGAGGTTGATGCGCGAAATTGAGAAGTCTTGCAGCCCCTGTTTCACAAAGCCCAGCACCTCGTTGCGGCGGGCTTCGGGCTGAATAAAGTCGGGCTGACTAGCGTAGAGGTGCTCTAGCTGATCTTGATATTTCGACAGCTTGAAGAAGTAGTTTGACTCGTCACGCCACTCCACCGGCTTGTTGGTGTGAATGGCGCAGTGCTGGTTGGGCAGCAGATCGCGCTCTTCTTTAAATTCTTCGCAGGAAACACAGTACCAGCCCTGCTGCTGGCCCTTATAGATATCCCCCTGATCCCACAGGCGCTGAAAAAACTCGTTGACAATAGTGTTGTGGCGAGGGGCAGTGGTGCGAATGAAGCGATCGCAGTCAATGTTTAGCAGCTCCCACAGACGCTCAAACCCAGCCACAAATTCGTCGCAATGTTCCTGGGGTGAGACACCGCGCTCTTCGGCGGTGCGCTGAATTTTTTGGCCGTGCTCATCGGTGCCGGTAATCATCAGCACCGGATGCCCCATCAACCGATAAAATCGGGCCACTACGTCGGCGGCAATGGTGGTGTAGGCGCTGCCGATGTGGGGTAAGCCATTGACGTAATACAGCGGCGTAGTAATGGCAAAGGGCGGTTGGTCTACAGGGGTAAAAGTCATACAAAAACTGAAACATCAGCCCACCAAGAGGCCCATGAGATAACAGCAACAATTCGGCGCGCTAGCCTCTAGACCAAAGGCTTTAAACTAGACCCGACAAATACTAAGGATAGCAGCGCCAGGAAAAAGCTAAACCGAGGCCCCTTTGCAAACCCACAGGCCCAAGCTAGTATCCTAGACTGCTATGTTAGGGTTCCCTGAATAAGCCCCAGAAGTTTTAAGCATCTGGCTTAACCCCCCGCCCTAAAAATTGCCCATCAATCGTCAAGCAGGCCCAGGCGATCGGGCGGCCAAAACCGCACTACTGCTTTGCCAATAATATTCTCTTGGGGCACAAACCCCCAGGCGTGGCTGTCGTAGCTGCTGTTGCGATTGTCGCCTAGCACTAGGTACGAAGCTTCGGGCACTTCTTCAGGGCCCCATTGGTAGTCAGGCGCGGCTTTGATATAGGGCTCAGTCAGCACTTCACCATTGCGAATGACTTCACCATCGCGCACCTCGACCACATCGCCCGGTAGACCAATGATGCGCTTAATAAACGCATCTCGGCGCTTTCCTAGGACCGTGAGGCTATCGGGCGGCCAAAATACTACAACATCCCCATGTTCGGGGGGGTTGAGGTGATAGCTAATTTTTTCGATCACGAGGCGATCGTTAATTTGCAGCGTGGGCTCCATCGAGCCCGAGGGAATGTAGCGCGCCTCTGCCACAAAATGTCGGATACCCAGGGCCAAGAACACGCTCAACACGATAGTTTGCAGCCCTTCCACCCAGGGATTAGGCTGGGGTGCCTGCTGCTTTTGAGCCGGACCTGGCTTTAGAGAGGATTCGGGCGGCAGCGAAGGTTTATTAGACTGATCGGTCACAGGTGTGTCCCCGAAGATACAGAGAAAGACGAGCCCCAGTAGCTCCCAGGGCAAAATCGCCCCAGACGTATCCGCTAGGCATGTCCTAGTGTAGTCGATCTGCTTTGCAACCATCTGCCTTGAGTAGACGGTTGATTACAGAGATAACAGACAGCGGATTTGGCTATCCTCAGGGCGCTCCTCTAGGGCGTGGCGGGAGCCAAATCCTCAGACCACAGCCCCTTTTCTTCTAGCCAGGGGCGACTGTAGATACGCGACTGGTAGCGGGAGCCGCCATCGCACAGCACGGTGACAATTTTATGGCCTGGGCCAAGCTGCTGAGCCAGCTTTACCGCCGCCGCCACGTTGATGCCCACCGAGCCCCCCATAAACAGCCCTTCGTTGTAGAGCAGCTGATAGATGGTGCGCAGCGCCTCAGGGTCCTCAATTTGAATGGCGTCGTCGATGGGCGCCCCCTCCATGTTGGCGGTGATACGGCTGTTGCCGATGCCCTCGGTAATGGAGCTGCCCTCGCTGTGGACTTCGCCGGTTTTGACGTAGCTGTAGAGGCCACTGCCCATGGGGTCAGCTAGCACGCAGCGAATGTCGGGGTTTTTCTCTTTGAGAAACATGGCTACGCCGGCGTAGGTGCCACCGGTACCCGTAGCTGACACCCAGCCGTCGACAGTGCCCTCGGTCTGCGCCCAGATCTCGGGGCCGGTGGTTTCGTAGTGAGCCAGGCGATTGGCCAAATTGTCAAACTGGTTAGCCCAGACGGCGTTGTCAAGCTCCGCCGCTAGGCGACCTGAGAGCCTCACATAGTTGTTAGGGTCGCGATAGGGCACCGCGGGTACGGTGCGAACCTCAGCGCCGAGGGTGCGCAGTAGGTCAATTTTTTCCTGCGACTGGGTATCGGGGATGACGATGAGGCAGCGGTAGCCCTTGGCATTGCAGATATGGGCCATGCCAATGCCAGTGTTGCCAGCGGTACCCTCAACCACGGTGCCGCCGGGCTTGAGCAGCCCCTTTCTCTCGGCGTCTTCAACAATGTAGAGTGCAGCGCGATCTTTGACCGAGCCGCCGGGGTTGAGAAACTCTGCTTTGCCCAGAATGTCGCAGCCAGTGGCCTCACTGACGCTGTTGAGGCGAATGAGGGGAGTGTTGCCAACTGTGGCGACAAAACCTTGTTTGATATCCATGCCTTTCGTAACCATTGACAACAGCCTGTTCGAGGCCAGGTGATCGCCCAACCTAGCGCCTGCCCAAGGCAATATCCCCAGCGCAAGTCGCCTCTTCATCCTACGGTGAAACGGCTGGCTTCTCGGCTAGATCGGGCAGTTTTCTGGGGTTCTGCCGACAAGTTCAGCTTATAGATAGAGTTTTCTGAGCGGCAAAATTCCCCTTCCGGACTTCGCCTTTCTGAGCGTAGATTTGGGTTATCGTTGCGATCGCTTACTCTATGTCTTTGCCCCCCTGTCCTGTGCCACGATGCAAACCCTTGAGGCGCTAATTTTTGATGTCGATGGCACCCTAGCCGAAACCGAGCGCGACGGCCACCGCGTTGCCTTTAACCAGGCGTTTCAGGAGTTTGGGCTACGCTGGCACTGGCCCGTGGGTCTCTACGGGCAGCTGCTGCGGGTTGCGGGGGGCAAAGAGCGGATTCGCCACTACATTCAGCGCTACCAGCCCAAATTTGAGGCAGAGGATATCGAAGGGCTAGTGATTGCACTGCATCAGGCTAAGGCTGCTCATTTTCAAGCTCTGGTCGAAAACCATGTGATACCGCTGCGGCCGGGGGTGCGGCGGCTGATCGCGGCGGCCCAGCGAGAGGGGGTGCGGCTGGCGATCGCCACCACCAGCGCCAGAGACAGCGTTATACCCCTACTCGAACGCCTACTGGGGCCAGACTCACCCGGCTGGTTTGAGATGATCGCGGCCGGCGACATGGTGCCCGCCAAAAAACCCGCCCCCGACATCTACAATCTGGTGATCGACGCGATGAATCTCAACCCCGCCACCTGTTTGGTGCTTGAAGACAGCCCACAGGGCTTAGCGGCAGCGACTGCCGCCGGGCTCCCCACCGTGGTTACCGTCAATGACTACACCCGAAACTCTGCTATGCCCGGCGCTCGCCTCGTCATCAGTCATCTGGGCGAACCCAGTCTCCCGTTTGAAGTCCTTTGGGGCAAGGCCAACAACGCCTACTATTTCTCTCTAGATCTAGCTCAGGCGCTGTTGTCGTCTCAAGCCGCCCAGGGGTAAGGATTTTTGTGACCATAAAATTCTTTAGCAGTTGAGTCTCCTCTAGGCACAGGCTATGCGCCCCCACAGATATCTCAGCAATCTCCCTACCCATCCACCTATCCACCCATCTACCCATTCACCCATCCACTCCCCATGTCCCTCTCCCTAGCCCTCTGGCACGCCAACGATAACCTGGCCCAGGAATGCCTTCACCACCCCTTTGTCCAGGGCATTGGCGACGGCACCTTACCAGCGGAGAAATTCGCCTACTACGTGGGGCAAGACGCCTTTTTTCTCGAGGCCTTTGCCCGCGCCTACAGCATCGCCGCCGCCAAAGCACCTACTTGGGAAACCTTTCAAGTGTTCCACCAGCTGGCCGATGGGGTGCTGGCTGAGCTAAATCTGCACGGTAGCTACGCCCAGGAATGGGGCGTCGATTTGGCTACGGTAGCGCCCGGTGCTGCCACCCGTCGCTACACCGATTTTTTGCTCAGCACGGCTTGGGGGCAAGCGCCCGGAGCGACGGCGGTAGCGATGGCTCCCTGCATGCGGCTCTACGCTTTTCTAGGTCAGTCCCTGGCACAGCTCAACCCGCCGCCCCATCGCTACAGTCCCTGGATCGACACCTACAGCAGTGACCAGTTTGAACCCCTGGCCGCCCAGCTCGAAGCGCTGATTGATAACTCAACAGCAGATAACCCCAGCAACCAAACTGCTTACCGCTATGCAATGGAGTGCGAACTCGCTTTTTTTGAAGCCGCTTGGCAGGTTAAATCCGGAAGTGCTCTATAACCTTGCCGACAAAATCAGATTGACGATGCTAGAGTCTTACTAATTTCTTACCAACGGTAATGTTAGCGGTTATGGAAGTGACGCGTCTTTCCAGCAAAGGCCAGGTAATTATCCCGAAAGCCCTGCGGGTCGCTCACCACTGGGAGACGGGGCAGGAGCTCATCGCTGTGGATGTAGGCGATGGGATTTTGCTGAAACCTAAAAAGCCTTTTGAGCCGACAACCTTGACGCAGGTGGCGGGCTGCCTTAACTATCAAGGCTCACCCAAAAGCCTGGACGATTTTGACCAAGCCATTCGCCGGGGTGTAATGGAGCAGTGGCATGATCGCCGTTGATACCAACATTATTGTCAGACTGCTGACCAAGGACGATGAACAGCAGTACAACGCTAGCTTCAAGCTATTTCAAACGCCAGAGATTTTTATTCCCGACACAGTCATTCTAGAAACAGAGTGGGTGCTGCGTTTTGCCTACGGCTTTCAGCCCAGTGAAATTTGTGCTGCCTTTAGGAAATTATTTGGCTTACCCAACGTGCAGTTGACCAACGGCAATCTGATGGCCCAGGTGTTGCAATGGCACGAAAATGGTCTCGACTTTGCCGATGCTCTGCACTTAGCAACTAGCCAAATGTGCGTCGAAATTTATACCTTTGACCGTAAGTTTGCTGCGCAGGCCCAGACGCTCACCGATTGCTCCGTTCAATTGCCCTAGTTACGCCCGCAGCGAGGTGCCATGCAGCACCTAGATAATGTCCCTCCGCCATAGATAATAGACGCGGAACTCTTTAGTGGCTGCCCCCATGACTGCCGACATTCGTCTACTCGTGCTCGATATCGATGGCACCCTGGCCGGCGTATCTAACCAGATCAGCGAACCGGTGCTGGAGGCGGTACGCGAGGTGCAGCAGCGGGGAATTGAGGTGGCGATCGCCACTGGCCGCATGTATCAATCGGCCCTGCGGTTCTACCAGGTGGTGGGCTCAACCCTGCCGCTGATGGCCTACCAAGGGGCATTCATCAAAGACCCCAACACGCAGAAACTGCACCGCCACACCCCGCTGCCCCGGCAGCTGGCCCTCGAAATTCTCGCCTATCTGGCCCCGATGGAGGCCAACAACGACCTGTCGATTCACCTCTACATTGACGACCAGCTTCACGTGCGGGCCATCATTGAAGACACCAAGGCCTACGCCGTGCGATCGGGCGTTAACCCAATCGCAGCGGGGGACTTAACCGCTCTACTGGCGGGCAACGCCGCCATCGAAACCACCAAGCTGCTGACCCTGAGCGAAAACCTGGATCTACTGAGCGACATCCTCAGCGATCTGGGGCAGCGCTACCCCCTCGACGATGTATATCTAACGCGATCGGTGGAATATTTTGTCGAAGCCACCCATCCCAAGGCCAACAAGGGCGAAGCGGTGCGGTTTTTGGCCGAAGACCTGCTGGGTCTCAATCCCGACCAGGTAATGACCGTTGGCGACAACTACAATGACCTCGAAATGCTGCGCTACGCAGGCATTGGTGTGGCCATGGGCGATGCTCCGGAGCCGGTCAAGCAGGGGGCTGACTGGGTGGCACCGGGGGTTGAGGCGGATGGGGTGGCGGCGGCCCTGCGGGAGTTTCTGCTGTAGACTCCTTAGCCAGGCTATCGTACAGCTCCGAGAGGGTGCCAACGCGGTACCCCTGGCGATCGATCAGCGCCAGTAGGGTGGGCAAGGCGTGGGCAGTCTGAACGCAGCGCTCCATCGAGCCACCGTGCATGACAAAAATCGCCCCCGGAAAAATAAATTGCGCCAGGTACCAGGTGTTGAGGTTGGGCGTGCTAAGGCTTCGCATGGTGTCGAAGGGAATCATTGAAGCCAGCGCCACCAGCGACTCGTAGCCGGGAGCAAGCCGAATGTGGTCAACCATAGCCCGGTTGTAGAGACCGCGCCCAGGGCGATACCAGCGCAGGGGCTGCTGAATCAGGTCGGTGATGCGATCGTGGGCCTCTTGAAAGTGGCGGGCAAACTGGGCCGGCTGCAAGATGGCCGGGGTGGTGTCGGTGGTGCCGTGGTTAGCAATTTCGTGGCCGCTGGCGAGAATGTCTTGCAGAATCGTGCTGCCGGGGTTGAGATGGTCGGTAATGACGAAGAACGTGGCGTGTATTGGGTGCTCGGCGGTGCGGTTGTAGGCATCTAACGCGTTGAGAATCAGCCGGGTAGAGGCATCGTCGCGATCGCCCGGTGTCGGCACATCGTCAATGGTCAGTGCCACCAGGGGGGCTTTGGTAGGCGCGTAGAACAGCGCATCCGGAAACATCCGGGCGACTTGGGTCAGCAGTTGGTGGTGGGGAGGAGCCATAGCGTTAGCGGCTGGTGGGATCTAGACTATCGCGGAGGCGATCGCCCAGCGTGTTGATGCAGAGTACTGTGAGAAAAATTGCCACACCAGGGGCCAGCACCAGATAAGGGGCGCTCTCGATGTAGTTTTGGGCATCGTAAAGCATGCGTCCCCAGGTGGGTACGTCAGGGGGAAATCCTACCCCAAGAAAGCTCAGGGTAGACTCAGCTAAGAGGGCATTGCCCACGCCAATGGTCGCCGCCACAATCACCGGGCCGAGGATATTTGGCAGCAGATGGGTTTTGACAATTCCCCAGGGTCGCGCTCCCAGGGCCACGGCCGCCTGCACAAAAGTGCGCTGCTTGAGGCTTAAGAACCCGGCCCGCACCAGGCGCGCCACCGACATCCAACTCAAGCCGCCAATCAGCAGCACAATCAACAGAAAAATACCCCGTTCTGGCCCCAGAGTGCGGCGCACCGGATCGCCCAGCAGGTAGACCACCAGCAGCACCAGCGGCAGTTGTGGCAGGGCCAAAAACAGGTCGGTGACGCGCATCAAAACAACATCCACCCAACCGCCGCAGAACCCAGCCAAGGCACCGATAGCTACCCCCAGGCTAATGCCCACCAGGGTAGCTGCCAGCCCCACCGCTAGCGAAATGCGGCCGCCAATCAACAGTCGGGCCAGCTGGTCTTGGCCCAAGTCGTTGGTGCCCAGGGGCTGTCCCACACCGGGCGGCAAAAAGGCGCGGCCAAAGTCGATGGTGCTGGGAGAGCCGGAGTAGAGGAGGGGGCCAAGGGCGATCGCCAGCATCAACATCCCCAGCACCACCAGGGCAACTTGGGCGGTGCGATCGCCCCACAGCCGTTCCCAAACCCGATTGCTCCCCGCTAGAGCGACTTGACCGGGCGCAAGGTCGGTATTAATGGCCATAGCGCACCCGAGGGTCAATAATGCCATAGAGCAAGTCGGCCACCAGGTTAAACGCCACCACCAGCACCGCGTAGATAAACGCAATCCCCATCACCACCGGCGTATCACTGCGATAGATCGACTCGATCAGCAGCGCCCCAATCCCCGGCACCCGAAACACCTGCTCTGTCACCAGCGCCCCCGTAAAAATCGTCGGAATATCCAGCGCCACCAGCGTCACCACCGGAATCAGCGCATTGCGCAGCATGTGCAAAGTGACGATACGCCAGCGGCCCAGCCCCTTAGCCCGCGCCGTTTTCACATAGTTCTGCGGAATTTCTTCGAGCATGGCGGCCCGCACAAACCGCAGCAGCACCGCCGTTTGAAACAGCACCAACGTTGCGATCGGCATGATCGACTGCTTCAGCCACCGTCCTAGGGTCGCGGCATCGCTCACCACCAGCTGGTTGTCGTAGATAAAGGGCAGCCAGCCCAGCCGCACGCTCAGCACAATGATTAGCACCAGCCCCGAAAAAAACGGCGGCGTCGAAAACCCCATAAACGCCAACGTCGTAATAGCCCGATCAATCCAGGTGTTGTGCCGCAGCGCCGCCACCATTCCCAGGGGCAGTGCCAGGGTCACGCTCAGCAGATAGGCCACCCCAATCACCCACAGGGTAACCGGCAACCGCTGCGCAATCAGCTCCGCCACCGGCAGGCGGCTAGTAAACGAGTAGCCCAGGTTGCCGCTAAACAAGGCCACCGTCCATTTCAAATAGCGAATGGGTATGGGTTGGTCAAGGCCGAGCGATCGCATAATGTTTTCCCGCACCTCCGGCGTAATCGCCGGATTCGTCGCCAGATCCCCCAGGGGATTGCTGGGCGCCAGCGCCAGAATGAAAAAGATCACCGCGCTAATGGCCAGCAGCGTGGGAATAGCGATCAGCAGGCGTTTGAGCAGGTAGCCAAGCATTGGCGGGTGAATGGGTAGGAGGGTAGATGGGTAGATGGGTGGGAGGGTAGATGGGTAGATGGGTAGATGGATTGGGGATCGGAACGGGAGTTATGGCCTCTTCACCTTTCCATCGCTTCACCTAACCGCTCATCTACGCCCCCATGCCCCTACGCATCCACCCTTCCACCCATCCACTCTCCCACCCATCCACTCCCCTACCCCGCCCTCGGCGCCAGCGCCGCCTTCGGGTAGGCAATCCGCTTGTGGTTATACTGCTGCCACACCTGCACAAAAATCTCGGCAATTAGGGTCATGTGGTCGCGGGTGAGGCCTGATTCTACCAGCTGGTTGTCTTTCCAGCGGGCGCGCAGAATACGGTTGACCATGGCCAGGGCCTCGTCGGGGGTGGCGTTGGTGAGCGATCGCAGCGCCGCTTCGCAGGAGTCGGCCAGCATGACAATGCCAGTCTCAGGCGACTGGGGAACGGGGCCATCGTAGCGAAAGTCAGCTTCTTGAACCACCAGGGTCGGTTCCTCCTTGGCCAGTTCCTGGGCCTGGTGATAGAAATAGCTGATCAGCATCGTGCCCTGGTGCTCGGGAATGAACGATCGCACCGCCTTGGGCAACCGACATTTGCGAGCCATCACAATGCCCTCGGTAACGTGCTTTTTAATGATGGCGGCGCTGAGCCAGGGGTCGTTAAGTTCGTCGTGCTTGTTGGGGCCGCCCATTTGGTTTTCGATAAAGCCCTGGGGGTCGTGCATTTTGCCGATGTCGTGGTAAAGCGTACCGGCCCGCACCAGCTCGACGTTGCAGCCCAGGGCGCGGGCCGCGGCCTCAGCCAGACTCGACACAAACACCGTGTGCTGAAAGGTGCCCGGCGCTTCGGAGGCCAACCGCTTCAGCATGGGGCGGTTGGGGCTCGACAGCTCGGCCAGGCGAATTGGGGTAACCAGGTCAAACAGGTGCTCTAGGTAGGGGCTCAGGCCCTGGGCCGCAATGCTAGAAATCACCCCATAGATGCCTTGGAGAGCAGCCCCAGTCAGCATTACCGACCAGGCAGAAAGCAAAGACACCGGGCTCACCACCAGAGTTAACAGCAGGTAAACCACCCCCTGGGTGAGCCCGACACCGCCGCCCAGCAGGGCCAACTCTTCGCGCGATCGCATGCGGCTCGCCAGCAGACTGCACACTAGAGCCCCCGCCGCCCCCGCCATCAACGAAATGCTGCTCACGGCCGAACCCACTGGCAGCAGCACCGCCACCAGCACCACCAGCGTGCCGCCCAGCACCGGACCGTAGAAGCTGCCCGCCAAAAGACCAATGGCCGGTAGCCCGTAGGCCGCTATCCCAAAAATTTGCATCACCCCGGTGCTGACCACCATCGCCGACAGAAGCAAATAGTCTTTTTGACGCAGCCGCTGGGGCACCCAGTGCTCAACCAGCAAAAACAAACCCACCCCACCCGCCACCAGCCCGCCAAACATGGCCAGCCCCCAGTAGTTAAAGCGGCGCTGGCTGAGGTTAAAGCTGTCGAGCAGCACAAACTGTTCCTGGCTGATGGGTTCTCCAGTCGAGACAATCAGCTCGCCCTGCTGCGCCTCTATAATCACGGGTTTTACGGCCTCTGCGGCCATGTCGGCCTGCTGCCGAGTGCGATCGCTATCTTCGACCAGGTTTGGCTCCAGAGTCGAGAGCAAGAGCTGGCGAGCCAGGGGCTCGATTGGGTGAGGCAAGGTGTCTTTGAGCTGAAGGTAGGCCGCCCGGTCGAGCATCTCGGGCGGCAGTCCAGCATGAATGCCCTGGGCCAGCATGCGCTCTGCGGCTTTGCGAATCTCGGCTTGAGCATTGACCCAGTCTTGCAGCGGCAGATCGAACAGGGGAGGAGCCTCAGCAACACCCTCGGACTGGGCGGCCAGCAGCGTTAAATTGGCCATCGCCTCTTGATAGCTCTGGCGAGACTTTTCCACCGCCGTCAGCAGTTTCGCCAGCTCTTGACTACTAGACCGCTGACCGTAGGCCCACAGTTCTCCCAGGGCTGTCTGCTGATTGGGGGTGATGGTTTGGTTGCGCAGCAGCGTTGCTAAGGGCACCTGCTCACCCTTGGCGCTATCGTCGGCCAGGGGGTCGATGAGGCTGCGCAGCTTGAGCCAAGTGGCGTCGTCGGAGCGGCGCAGGTAAACCTGCACCTGAGTCGACAATTTGCTGGTTGCCACAAAGGGCACCCCGCCGGCCTGGCGGCGGATATCGCCCACCTGATCCATCAAAGCGTTGAGCGATCGCAGCACCGAATCATCGACGGCGGGATCAACCTGGAGCACTTGCAGAGCACCGTTGCGGGCATCGCGACGACGCGCTTCGGTAGTCTCTTTATCTTCTACTCGCACCGTGCTTGGAGCCAGCACGGTGCTGGGGGCAATGCTGCCCACCTGCAACCCCGGCTGATTGTAAAAACGCTGCCCTAGAATGGCCGTCAGTCCTAGGGTGGCGATCGCGAAGGCCAACCGGGGATGGCGAATATTTTTGCGCCGCCGGAGCGGGCGACAGGGCTGAGGCCACCCTTCCATGCGGCGCTGGGCTGAGGTAGCAAGCGCCTGCGTATTCACCGCCTCCACATTCAGGGATAGCGATCGCGGCGACAGCGTAGAACGGGGTGTAGTCGGCTTCATAGCCTGCTGCTCTAGGGCCCACCAGCGCTCGACCGCAGCCACAATGTCCTGAATTGCCTTCATAAATTGAGACATTTAAAGGGGCGGGCAGAGGCAGGGAAACCCCAGACTAAAGCTGTGAGAGCACCGTTTCTCCGCAGCCATCAAGGCTTTGAGCTCAACTAAGACCTCTCAGAAGCTATTATAGGCGGCGGCTGTGGTCCAGCGCCTGCGCCCGTCGAGTCAGCCTCTCAACCCCAGGGGCAAAGTGGAGGATAGGGTAGGAGGCGCTATCCCCGCCCAACGGCAATGCAGCGTTGTCGCTAGGGCCGCCAAGGCATCGGCATCGATCTCCCGCCAGGGGTCGGGCTGGGCAGGGTGGTAGTCGAGTAGCCAGCGCTGGCGAAGCGCAGCACCGAGCCCAGCGCGGCCGCTGGCTAGCCCGGTCAGCAGACCCACTAGGGCGATGGCGCAGCCTCCCTGGAGGGGAATCTCCGCCGCCAACCATTCTCGATGACGAGCCAGGCCCAAGGCCACTGCGAACTGCCCCTGGCTCTGCACCACTAGGCTAAGGGCCTGCGCCACTAGGCCTGCGCCATCCTGAGGTCCTGCGCCACCAGGCAGGGCACGGGCTAGAGCACTGAGGCTGTGGGTGGCTCCCATCTGCTGGCACAGGACGGTAAACATTTGCTCGCAGGCCACCGCCGCCGCCGGGGACAGCTCCAACTCTTCTATCCAGCGGTACACAGCTTTTCGGTGGTGACCATGGACATCGGCCATTACCCACAGATAGGGGAGGGCGTTAATCGCCGCCGCCGAGCTGGACAGCGATTGAAAATGGGCTTGCCAGCGCGGCGACAGCAGCCGCTCTCCCCTGGCGCAGGCGGCAGCCGCTTGCAGGAGACCCTCCTGCCACCCGAGGTCTTCGGTAACCCTGGGACGAGCAGTGCTGCGATCGCTAATTACTACAGCTTCTAGGGCAGCCACCAGGCGATCGTACTGTGAACCAGTTTGAACCATCCAATAAAGACCCTGTTGAATTTTAAGGGGTGTAGTAGTCTATTTGCTGACAGCAATCCTATAATGCTTGCTGTCAAGCCCTTGGGGTTCTCTTGCGTTCTGTTACCCTGCCTGGAGCCAAGTCTATGTTCTGCGTCTCCCCTTTTATACAACGGATGACTCCAGGGGGGGCCAGCCAACGCGTCTGGGGAGCAGTCGCCGCGATTCCCCTCTGGGGAGGCTGCGCCATCGCCCTGGGTGTCAGCCTAACCGCTTCCGGAACATGGGCCCAAACCCCGACTGAGGAGACTCCCCCTGCTAGCCAACCCGCTACACCCACAGTGAGCGGCGGGCGCATTGTCCGGCCTACTCTTCAGTTGGGCAGCCAGGGAGAGTCAGTACGAGAACTACAGTCCATGCTGATCCTGCTGGGCTATTACCCCGGCCCGGTAACCGGTGTCTACCAAGATGACACCGCCGCCGCCGCCCGCCGATTTCAAGCCGCTGCGGGCGTTACCGCCGATGGCATTGTTGGTCCTACCACCTGGAGTCGCCTGTTCCCGACCCCGCCGGGGGAGGCCAACCCACCGACAGCTACGGCCCCTAGCGGTACAACCCCACCAGCGACCACTCCCGCGACCACGGCCCCCAGCAGTACAACTCCCCCGGCGACCACTCCCCCGGCGGCTAATCCCCCAGCCACGACCACGCCCGCAACCCCTAGCAGAGGTACCCCAGCCGCTGCTCTCCCCGTGCTGCGCCCCGGCATGGAGGGGGACGCCGTGCGGCAGCTCCAGCAGCGCCTGCGCACGAAGAAATTTTACAGCGGTGCCGTCGATGGGGTGTTCGGCAGCCAAACTGAGGCCGCCGTGCGTGCCGCCCAGGCTGCCAATGATCTAACCGTAGACGGCATTGTTGGCCCAGCCACGTGGCGAGCGCTCAATTAGAGGCATGCTGTCGAGTTTATGGTCGGGCCAGAATTTGCCACAGCAGGTTTAAGGTGGCGGGCAATAGTTCTAATTTTTGACCAAACCACGATAGGCAGCGCAAAAACCGCTGCATCTAAAGCAGGGTTGCCTATCGCAAACAGCCACTAAAAAGCCGCCGAGGAGTTTACGTCTTCGGCGGCTTAAGCATAGTGCTGGCAGGCGTAGTCTTAGTCTGGCTGAACAAACCAGTCGTTTAAAGTATTAGCCGAGTCAGGCAGCGTAGCGCTAGCGTAGGTGAAATAGGGAATATCTGAAGCTTCCATAGTGGACATCTGCTGGCCAGCATGATCCATATAGATCATGTAGTTACCCATGAGGAAGTAAACCCCCATTAGAGCAGCAGCAGAAGATGCCACCAAAAAACCCGCCAACATCAGGGAAAATTCCTGACCTTTGACAGCCTGCTCCATTAGACGGAGCGCCCAAGCCACCAGGGCAATAACAATAATCAGGATGAGCAGCAGCATGGAACAACGACTGTTGTAACGATATGAATAGTCAGATTAATGACTGAGTCTATATGTTACACATCGTAACAGGCATTCATAAAACTGGCGTGGCATCCACAGAATGTCTTTAGGTTTGCCAAGCAGAGGGGCCAGACTAGGTCAAGCGCACAGGTACCTGGCGATCGCGCAAATGCTCCTTTACCTGCTGCACCGTCAGTTGCCCGTAGTGTAACAGTGAGGCCAGTAGGGCCGCCTCGGCTTTTCCCTCAGTGAGGGCCTGGTGAATGTGGTCGCAGTTGCCAGCCCCGCCGGAGGCAATCACCGGCACCGGCACCCGATCGGCAATGGCGCGGGTGAGATCGATGTCGTAACCTGCCTGAGTACCATCGGCATCCATGCTGGTGACAAGCAGCTCACCCGCTCCTTGGTTAACGATTTCCTCAGCCCAAGCTAAGGCGTCAAGCCCCGTGTTCTCGCGACCACCGCGCACGTAGACATCCCAGCCTGGGTTGCCAGGATCGGGGCGGCGACGGGCATCGATCGCCACCACAATGCACTGGGCGCCGAAGCGATCGCTGGCCGCTTTAATCAGCTCAGGCTGCTTCACCGCTGCCGAGTTAATGCTGACTTTATCGGCCCCGGCCCGTAACAATTTTTTAATGGTCTCTAAGGATTGAACGCCCCCGCCCACCGTCAGGGGAATAAATACCTGCTCCGCCGTGCGGTACACCACGTCGTAGATGATGTCGCGGTCTTCGTGGGTGGCCGTGATGTCAAGAAACACCAGTTCATCGGCTCCCGCCTGGTTATAGGCCTGGGCTAGCTCCACCGGATCGCCCGCATCGCGCAGGTCGACAAAATTGACCCCTTTCACCACCCGGCCAGCTTTTACATCTAGACAGGGCACAATCCGTTTGGCCAGCATTGCGTTCTCCTTGCCCAACGGCAAATTAACCCATTCCCCGGTTCCACAATAGAGGATTATGACGATCATCAGGGGTCAAGACGCTGATACACTGTCTCTTGGTTTATCGTTGGAAACGCAGTTGGAGCCCTTAGTAGACATGGCTTTAGAGATTGGCCAGAAGGTGAAAGTATCCCGTCTTCGCGATCGGGTTTCTAAGAATGTGGCGGCTTACCTCGGCAAGCGTGGTGTCGTGAGCCAGTTCAAAATGGTGGACGGCAGCGATGTTGGCGTCGTGGTCGAGTTTGAGGATAGCTACACCACCTGGTTCTTTGAAGATGAGCTGTCTGCAATTCAGTAGTGGGCGGCTGCGCCGAGGCAGTTTTTACAGCGGCTAAGCTCCTTGAATCATGTCGTTTGCCCCCTTGATCAAAGGGGGCGGGCGCTAGGCTTCTAAATACGGGGTCCTGAAAGCGAAGTAGAGGGAAAACCTGGAGCTAATCTCCTCTTTTAGAGAGATTTCACCGCTATTAGGTCCCCGAGATGATCGGTATTGGTTCCCTTAGTCTGGGATGCAGAGCAGCTTTGCTCCAGTGCATCCTTGGCAAGCGTGGGAGCAGCGATGACATGACCAACGCAAAGGCCCAATTTTTCTATGGCATTAATTCTCACCTATTTAGGTAAGGGCGGCAGCGGTAGTACGACTGTAGCGATTGCCGCCGCTAAACAGCGGGCGCGGGCCGGGCAGCGGGTGCTACTGGCCATTCAAGATGTGACGCCGGCTCCGGCGCTGCTGCTCGGCCAGCCCCTGACCGTTGAGCCTGGGGAGCTAGAGCCCAACCTGTGGGTCATGCAGTTTCAAAGCGCAGCGCTGCTAGAGCAAAGCTGGGATGAGGTTAAAGCCCTGGAATCTCAGTATCTGCGGACGCCCTTTCTCAAGGCGGTCTATGGTCAAGAACTAGGGGTGATGCCAGGCATGGACAGTGCCCTGGCCCTAAACACCCTGCGGCAGCTCAACGCCAGCGATCGCTACGACGTGATCATTTACGACGGCAGCGATGCCCTGGCTACCCTGCGCATGCTGGGCATGCCCGAAATTTTGGATTGGTACCTGCGGCGGTTCCGCGGCGTGTTTCAGCAGTCCGATGTGGGGCGAGTGCTGTCGCCCTTTCTGCAGCCCATGGCCGCAGCGGTGCTAGCGGTCGACTGGTCAGGGGATGTGCTCGATCAGCCCACCGGACAGGTGCGATCGCAGCTTGAGGAAGGTCGCCAGGCAGTGACCGACCCGAGCCGCATGGCCGCTTTCTTAGTCACAACGCCCACCCCTGGGTCGGTGGCGACGGCCCGCTACCTGTGGGGCAGCGCTCAGCAGATTGGCCTCACCGTAGGCGGCGTGGTGGTGAATGGGGGTTCCCTGGACGATGAGCAGGCGACAGCTTTTGCCCCCCTGCCCCAGGTGGCGCTGCCCTCAGTAGTCGAGCAGGGCTGGGAAAGCGCGATCGCCGCCCTGCCCGACCCGGCTCAGTGGGCAACAGCGGCCCCTCGCCCGGTCAGCGTAGATACCGCAGCCAAGACCGTGCGGCTCTTCTTACCCAGCTTTGACAAAACCCAGGTCAAGCTCACCCAGTATGGCCCCGAGGTCACCATTGAAGCGGGCGATCAGCGGCGCAACCTACTGCTGCCTCCAGGGCTCCAGGGCAAAGCAGTAGCCGGAGCCAAGTTTCAAGATCAGCACTTGGTGATTTCCTTTAGCTAGGGCGATAGCGCAGCCTCCTTAGAGGGGAATCGCTGATGATGGCTCAATGTCACGGGTTGGCAGGAAAATCCCCCCTCACTCTGACCGGGGTTTGATTCTGACCCGGGAAATGTGGCACCGTGGGTAGTGATCGCAATTCTCCTTTGGCGAGGCTCTGCCATCGCCTAAGTGTTGATCGACCTTAGTTTTGACCTGTAGCATTCCCTCACCATGGCTGAACCACCGTCCTCCACTCCGGTCAACGACGCTCCAGACCAAACCCCTGCTGCTGAAATCGCTGCTGAAATCGCACCCGAGGCCCAGGGCAACGCCGCCCGCCAGCTCTTAGGCATGAAGGGCGCCAAGTCGGGCGAAACCTCGATCTGGAAGATTCGCCTCCAGCTGATGAAGCCGATCACTTGGATTCCGCTGATTTGGGGCGTGGTGTGCGGGGCGGCCTCCTCCGGCAACTACCGCTGGAGTTTGGAGCACGTGCTGATCGCCGCCGCCTGCATGCTGTTTGCTGGGCCGCTGCTGACTGGCTACACCCAAACCCTCAATGACTTCTACGATCGCGAGATCGACGCCATCAACGAGCCCTACCGCCCCATCCCCTCAGGGGCAATCTCCATTCCCCAGGTGGCGACCCAAATTCTGGTGCTGCTGGTAGCCGGCATCGCCATTGCCTTTAGTCTCGACCGCTGGGCGGAGCATAGCTTTCCGATTATCACCGCCCTGGCCGTTGGCGGCTCGTTTGTGTCGTATATCTACTCGGCCCCACCGCTGAAGCTGAAGCAGAACGGTTGGCTGGGTAACTACGCCCTGGGCGCCAGCTACATCGCGCTGCCCTGGTGGGCAGGCCACGCCCTGTTTGGCACCCTGACCTGGCAGATTGTGGTGCTCACCCTGTTCTACAGTCTGGCGGGCTTGGGCATTGCGGTAGTCAACGACTTTAAGAGCGTGGAGGGCGATCGCCAGATGGGCCTCAAGTCGCTGCCGGTGATGTTTGGTGTCACCACCGCCGCTTGGATCTGCGTACTGGCGATCGATATTTTTCAGGGGGGCGTTGCCGCCTACCTGATGGCTATCCACCAAAACCTCTACGCGGTGCTGCTGGTGCTGCTGATTATTCCCCAGATCACCTTCCAAGACATGTACTTTCTGCGCGATCCTCTGGGCAACGATGTCAAATATCAGGCCAGCGCCCAGCCTTTTTTGGTGTTAGGTATGCTGGTAACAGGGCTGGCCTTGGGGCATACGGCGCTTTAGGGATCCGCGTAATCACGGACTGTACCCTTGAAGAAATGGCCGAAACCCCATACAGTTCACAGAGGATGTGAAAGGCAACGCTGCTATGGCTCGATCTTGGTTAACCCGGCTGCCGTTTCCTTCGAGGAAATCGTCGCGGCCCTCAGGACGCAGCAGATCTGGGGGTGGTGTGGTCAACGGCTCACGGGTTTCCCCCCAGCGGGTAGAGCCTGAATCTGGGCCATCGGGCGAAAAGCCAGAGTTGCCGCGCAGCTATCGGCCGCTGTTTTTGCGCCCTCTATTTTGGGCAGTGATGCTGGCCGGGGCGGGCATAGCTGGAGGCGTCACCCGCGCCTACCGCGTGATCGAGACGACGAACGCTAATTTGCCCGACCCTAATCAGGCTCTCACCTACCAGCGCGACGGCACCATCACCATGACGTCGGCGGACGGGGTGATTTTGCAAAAGCTTGGCCCCGCCTCGCGCGAAACCATCACCTACGACGCCATGCCCAAGCACCTGGTGCAGGCGTTCATTGCTTCAGAAGACCAACGCTTCTACGAGCACAACGGCGTTGACTACCGGGGTATTGCCCGTGCCGTCTGGGCCAACGTGCAGAACCGCGATTTGGTGGAAGGGGCCAGCACTATTACCCAACAGCTGGCTCGCATTGTCTTTCTCGACCAAGAGCGAAGCTTTCAGCGCAAGATCAAAGAGGCCATGATGGCCTCCAAGCTTGAAGAGAGCTTGACTAAAGAGCAAATTATCGAGCGCTATCTCAACCTGGTGTATTTGGGTTCTGGAGCCTACGGTGTAGCCGACGCCTCCTGGGTGTACTTCGGCAAAACCATCGACCAGCTCACCGTGGCCGAGGCCGCCATGATTGCCGGTATGGCCCCAGCTCCCAGCTTGTATTCGCCAACGGTGAATGTGGAGGCTGCCAGCAGCCAGCGCAACCGAGTCATTCGCCGCATGCTGGCGACCGAAGCTATCAGCGGCGTTGAAGCCGAAGAGGCGATCACGGCGGAGGTGGCGGTCACCCCCAACCAGCCCAAGTTCCTCTACAGCGAGTTTCCCTACTTCACGATTTACATTCAAAAGCAGCTAGAGGCGCTGCTGCCCCCCGACCAGCTAGAAGCAGGAGGGCTGACGGTAGAAACCACCCTCAACGTAGTTTGGCAACGCCGGGCTGAAGAAACCGTTGAGGAGGCCGTCGCCGATTACAGCGGTTGGCAGAATGTGGGGCAGGTATCTCTGGTGGCGGTGGATCCCCGCAACGGCGAAATCAAAGCCATGGTGGGGGGCACTGACTTCACCAGTGAGAACCAGTTCAACCGGGTGACCCAGGCGCAGCGACAGCCAGGCTCTACCTTTAAGACGTTTGTGTACGCAGCGGCGATCGCCGGGGGCATATCGCCCTACAGAAGTTACATGGATGCCCGCTACGTAGTCGACGGCTACGAGCCTAAGAACTACGGCAAAAACTACAGCGGCAACATGGATTTGCTCCAGGCCCTGCGCAACTCTGTCAACATTGTGTCGGTGAAACTGCTGGTGGATGTGGGCTTTGACCCAGTGGTGAAACTGGCGGAGCGCATGGGCATTGAGTCGCCGCTGCTGCCCGCCTATTCCCTCGCCCTGGGTACCTCTGAGGTCAACCTGCTAGAGCTCACCAGCGCCTATGGCACCCTGGCCAACAAAGGGATTCATCGTCCTGCCCACGGCATTCGCCGGGTGCTGAACAGCAGCGGCGAGGTGATCTACGAACGCCCTAACGAGTCGGAGCAGGCGATCGATGCCGACAGCGCCGCCATTATGACCTGGATGCTGCGCGGTGTTGTGGAGGGCGGCACCGGCAGCAATGCCTACATAGGGCGGCCAGTAGCGGGCAAAACCGGCACCTCCGAAGAGTATCGTGACCTGTGGTTCGTCGGCTATATTCCCCAGCTGGTGGCCGGCGTGTGGATGGGCAACGACGACAACACCCCCACCAGCGGCGCTAGCAGTATGGCCGCTGGGGTGTGGCGCAACTTTATGGCCAAGCTCACTGATGATATTCCCGTCGAGGAGTTTCCCAGCCTGCCTCGGCTGGGTGGGCGTGAGGGCAGCATTACCCTCAGCCCGGTCAAGCCCGGTCGCGTGGTGGCTGAAAATGGTCCGTCGCGATCATCAGAGGCGGCCTCTAGCTCCGGTGGCGGGGAAAGCCGCCGATCGCGACGGTCAGAGAGTCGTTCTAGCGGTGGCGGTGAACCAGCAGCGGCCCCAGCACCAGCTTATAACAGTGGCTCTAGCAGCAGCCAACGCAGCAGTCCACCAGCATCACCCGAACCAGCAGCTCCTGTCGTGACGGAGGATCCCCCGGCAGCGCCCCCAGCCCCAGCCCCTCAGCCGGTCAACACCGCCCCACCGGCTCCGGCCCCGGTGGCTCCCGCTCCGGCTCCACCGCCCCTTGTGGCGCCGCCACCGCCCCTCGAGCCGCCGCCGCCAGCTGGTGGGGAATAGGCCTTGGGGTAGAGAGTTAGGATGTGACCCAAGCCTACAGACCTCTCAAGGGTCAGACCTGGGGGTGATCCCCAGAGATAGCCTGCCGTCGTAGGATGATACACAACTGATTTTGGAGTTTAATCAACTATGTCACTCTATTTCGCGACCGCAGGTGAAGCTGCCGCAGGTTCGTCTCTTGTACTGGTGTATGTAGTAGGCTTTATTGCAGCCGTCACCATTGGTTCAGTCGCCTGGTATAACTCTAAGCGCCCTGCCGGCTGGGAAAACAAGGAGAAGCCTGACTTTGTTCCTACCGTCAATACAGAGGAAGGCGAAGAGGTCTAAGCCATCCAAAACCGCTACAGCCTCGGCCTTGCTATGGGCTAGGGGCATTTGAGATGGCGTTCTAGCGATCGCGATGCCGTCTGAGCTGTAGGCTTAGGCGGCGCTTGTTTTGGCAACTTTTTCTCTGTGGGCTGCCTTTGGTGGGGCTGACCATCGGCTAGGCAATCTTAATCGACCACCCGCAGTCGTCCCTGACGAATCGCGTCAAACACCCGTTGGGCCGTCGCATGGTCCTGGTTGCTCAGAGTAGGCTGGCTGAGCAGAATTTCCATCAGCTCTCGCTGCACCTGACGGCTAATGCGGCGTTCGGCAAAGATTTGGTCGACGAGAGCTTTGAGCGACTGGCTGGTGGTTTGAGGCATGGTGACGACCTGAGCTATTGAGGCTATACCCAATATCACCTGTAACTCTCAATCGCAGCGTGATACAGCCTTTCCCAAAGCATGATCCTGAGCTGGTCGCACGGTGACAGACAGCAGCTCTAGTTGTGGTTTGGATCACCACAAAACAGTTTCTATGCAGTAGCCTAAGCCACTGCTAAATTGATCGACGTAAAATCAAGCCTAATGAGGCGAGCGGCTCTGACTATTGCATCCTCTCTATAGAAGCTCAAACCTCCCAGTAGGTTCCCCAGACCGGAGCCGATTATGGCTCTAGGTTTTTTGGCGCTGGCGATTGCCCCAATAGCGCACATATTCGGCTAGCCCAGCTAGCAGAGCCGAGCCCAAAATTAACATCACACTCAGGGCGTTGATGTCGGGCTTAACGCCGGTGCGTACCCGGCTAAAGATTTCGATGGGCAGAGGGTTGGCGCCGCCCCCAGCGGTAAAGCTAGAGATCAGCAGGTCATCCATGCTGAGCACAAAGGCCAGCAGACAGCCCGCCAAAATACCGGGTGCCAGCTGGGGCAGCAGCACTTTAAACATAGCCTGGGTGTGGGTTGCCCCTAAATCTAGAGCGGCTTCTTCCAGGTTGGGGTCGAGACGCTGAATGCGGCTAGATACCACCACCGCAATGTAGGCCAGACAAAACACCATGTGCGCGGCAATGATGGTGCCTAGGCTGAGGGGCACCGCTACCGACGCCAAAAACACCAGGGTCGCCACCGCGATCGCAATGTCAGGAATAATCAGCGGCAGATACGACATGCCTCGATATAGCCCCTTGCCCGGAAACCGGTGGCGGGCTAGGCCAATCGCCATCAGGGTGCCCAGCACCGCCGAAATCGCCACCGCCACGATCGCGATGATCAAACTGTCTTGCAGGGCCGCCAGCAGGCGGCGATCGCTGAACAGTGCTCGGTACCACCGCAGGCTAAAGCCACCCCAGCTGGCGCTGTAGCGCGAGTCACTAAAGCTGTACGCCCCCAGCACAATGATCGGGAAGTACATGAAGGCGTACATTAGCGCGGTGAAGAGGCTAGGCCAGGTGACGGGGCGGGAGGGCATGGGGAGGGTGGATGGGTGGGAGGGTAGGGGGTGGATGGGTAGGGGGTGAGGGTGGGTTAGGTCGTGGTAGAGATCACAGGTCAACAAATCTTGGGCACGGTTTGGGGAGAAACACCTATGGGAGCGTACCTTAGGTTTCGGTGACGGTGTTGCGATCGCCGTAGCGGATCAGGAGGGCGATCGCCAGACTGACCGCCAAAATCAGCACCATGCTGAGGGCTGAGCCGAAGCCCCAGGCGCGGGTAGGTCCGAGAAACTGGTTGTAAATTAGCCGCGAAATATTCATCGACGAGGCACCACCGAGCAGCGTGGGCACGACAAAATCGCTGAGGGTGCTAATAAACACCAGCAGACTGGCCGCGGCGATGCCGGGCAGGATTTGGGGTACGGTAATTTTCCAAAAGCTTTGGCGGGGGCTGGCCCCCAGGTCAGCGGCTGCCTCTAACAGGCGGGTGTCAAGCTTTTCGAGTGATGCGTAGAGAATCAGCACCATATAGGGCAAAAAGCTATAGGTGAGGCCTATGAACACCGCCGTAGGTGTGTTTAGCCAGTTTTGGGTGGGCAGCCCGATCGCCGCCAGCATCGCGTTGAGCACGCCGCTAGGGCGCAGAATAGTCGTCCAGGCGTAGGCCCGCAGCAGCGACGATGTCCACAGGGGCAGAATGAAGGCCACCAACAGCAGGTTACGCCAGCGCTGGGGCGACATCAGCGCCAGCCAGTAGGCCACCGGAAACCCCAGCAGCAGGCACAGCGCCGTGGAGCCGACCGCAAACGCCACCGATCGCCCGATCACCCGCAGATACACTGGCTGCAAAATTTGTAGGTAGTTGCCTAGACCGTAGCCGCCGCTGGGCTGCCCCAGCCGTAGCCCCGGCACTAGGCTGATCTCAAGAATCAGCAAGGTGGGCAGCACCAGCAGCACCAGCAGCCACACCCCCGCTGGCCCCAGCAGCGTCACCGGCCCCAGCCACCGCCGAGGAGCGAGGCGATCGGCCCAGGTTACGGCAGGAGTAGGTGAAGGGGCAGGGGTCATAGGGGAATGGGGTGGATGGGTTAGGGAGTGGATGGGTTAGGGGTAGAGAGTACGGGCCGTTACTGCTTCATTCCTCTATCTAGTTAGCCCAGCCATCCACCCGTCTACCCATCCACCTATCTACCCCTTAAGCGCTGGTCACTTCAGTCCAAAATTGGTCAAACAGATCGGTGCTGGCAGTATTGACGGCCACAATGCCTTCGCTCTTAGCCAAAATCTCATCAGAGGGGTAAAGGTCGGCGTTGTTTTGAATGTCGGCGGGCAGCAGGTCAAAGGCAGCCTGGTTGGCGGTGGCAAAGAACAGGCGTTCCACGGCGGTGCTGGCCACCTCCGGCTCCAGCAGAAAGTTAATCCACTGGTAGGCGGCGTCGACGTTGGGAGCGGTGGCGGGGATAGCTAGGGTATCGGTCCACAACGACGCCCCGCTGGCGGGAATGATGTACTGCATGCGCTCATCTTCGAGGGTGAGGGCGATCGCATCGCTGGAGTAGGCCATCGACACACTCAGGTCGCCACTGAGCAGCTCATTCTCAAAGCCTGTGGTCTTAAAAGCAGCGATATGGGGTCTTAGCTCTAGCAGACGGTTATAGGCTGCTTCAATCTCCGCTGGATTGTTGGAGTTGTAGGAGTAGCCCAGCGACTTTAGGGTGGCTCCTAGGGTTTCGCGCATATCATCCAGCATGGTGATGCGGCGAGAGAGTTTGGCCTGGTTGTCCCAAAGAAAGTTCCAGTCGATGGGTTCGCCGGGAGAAGCCTCGCGGTTGTAGAGCAGACCGGTGGTGCCCCAGCAGAAAGGTACGCTGTGGGCGTTGTTGGAGTCGTAGGCGGGGTTGCTCCACTGGGCTCTGAGATTTTCTAGCCCGGTGAGAAGGCTCTGGTCGAGTTCAGTGAGCAGGTTTAGCTCCAGCATTTCCGACACCATGTAGTCGGAGGGATAGATGATGCTGTAGGCGTCACCGCCCCCCGCTTGCAGGCGGGTCAGCATGACCTCATTCGAATCGTAAATATCGACCACCACCGGAATGCCCGTGCGTTCGGTAAAGGCTTGGGCCAGGCCATCATCGGTGTAGTTGGCCCAGGTGTAAATGCGCAAAGTGCCGTCGTCTGCGCCCCCACCCGCCGGTGGACCCGCTAGGTTTTGGCGACAGTTGGTCGCCGCTAGGCTTGCCACGACTGCTGCTGACCCCTGCAAAAACCGCCGCCGGCTCACGGCAGAACGGCGCGAGAAGGAGGGAGTTTGTAGTCGCGTTCCAGGCACAGGCATTCTCCGGGGGGCTAGGGGGCTAGGAATAGCAGCGGTCGGCGCCGACTTTAGCGCTCAGAGGGAGCGACCTCATCTTTAGCTTCTAAGTATATGGCGATCAGCGTAGGGTAACGCTCGATCGCCGCGATCGCCGGCCTGAAGCAACCTGCCCTTAGGCCGGATCGAGCACTAGGCAATCGTCAGCGGCCCAGTGCACATACACAGCAGTATCGACTCCCAGCGATTCGGCCCGGTTGGGCTGGCGCACCATCAGGGTCTCGCCTGAACCCAGGCGCACTACGCAGTGCAGGTGCGTACCGAGGTACATCAGATGACTAATGTGCCCCTGGTAGCAGTTATTGGCGGCAGTCGGCGCGCTGAGGCTGAGGTTGATTTTTTCGGGTCGCACGCTCACCACCACGGTCTGGGCATCGCTGCTGCTGGCTGTACAGGCCAACACCCGCAGACCACTGTCGGTAGTGACCTGCACCTGGCTGGGGTAGGCTTGGTCAACACGCCCAGGCAGTAGATTGGTATCACCAATAAAATCGGCGACAAAGGCGGTACTGGGACGGTCGTAGATGTCGCTGGGGGTGCCGATTTGCTCAATCTGGCCGTTGTTCATCACAGCAATGCGGTCAGAGAGTGACAGGGCCTCCTCTTGATCGTGGGTGACCATAATAAAGGTGATGCCCAGCTGACGGTGCAGATTGGCCAGCTCGACCTGCATCTGCTTGCGCAGCTTTTGATCTAGAGCACCAAGGGGCTCGTCGAGCAGCATCACCGCTGGATGGTTAACCAGGGCGCGGGCCAAGGCTACCCGTTGCTGCTGACCGCCAGAAAGCTGGGCTGGGTAGCGGGCGGCCATGGTTTCCATGCGTACCAGGCGCAGGGCCTCGGCAACGCGATCGCGCACCTGGGGCGACCCCATACGGCGAATTTTGAGGCCAAAGGCAATGTTGTCCTTGACCGTCATATGGTCAAACAGGGCGTAGCTTTGAAAGACAGTATTGACGGGGCGACGGTGGGCAGGCACGGTGCTCACGTTGGCCCCCTGAATCAGGACATCGCCAGCAGTAGGAGTTTCAAAACCCGCAATTAGGCGCAGGGTAGTAGTTTTACCGCAGCCTGAAGGGCCCAAAATACTGAAGAATTCGCCCTGGTGCACCGTCAGGTCAAGATCGCGAACAGCCACCTCTGTCCCAAAGGCCTTAACCACCCGCCGCAACTCAACATCCGCCTGGGTTGCTGGTGTCGCCGTCACTGCGGTAGAACGCACCGTCTGAGCCATAGTCATGTCTCCTGGGTTCACCCCAACTGTAGCGATCGCCCCTGGGATAGACAAATCGCTGCGATCGCAACCACCACCCTAGTTTAGACCGAGGCCAGAGCAGCACTGCCTCTACTTTACCCACCTTGGCGATCGTGAACGCATCCTGCCCCAAAAAAGCCGCTATTCCCCGCCTTAGCTGTCAAAAAGGCGGCATTGACAAGCTAGCAAAACGTTACCATGGCACCAAATAGTGCTCGGGAGTACAGTTATGCCCGCGAAACTTGACCAGTCGCCGCTTCAGCGCCGTCGGCCTACCCTGGCAAGGTGGGCAATGGCGATCGCCGCTGGGGTTGCGATCGTCGGGTGCCGACCCAGCACCCCTCCCCAGACCGAAGCCATCAACCCTGCCCCAGCGGCTCCTACCGCCTCTGCCCCTGAGCCCGTCGCCCGGCCCACCGAGACTCCAACAGCCACGCCAGCCGCCCCGGCAACTACACCTACCGCCACCCTGCCCAATGCCCTCGTTAAAGAGTGGCAGCCCCTCAGCGATGTGCTGCTCGCCTTTGGTCCCATGACCCTAACTCCCGACCAGGTGCAGTGGGGCAGCGGCCAAACCAGCCCCTACACTCTGGTCAGCACCGAGGGCGGCTACTTGCTGGAACTGGAGGCTAACCCCAGTTTTTACGACACCCAAAACCGCTACATCAAGCTCATTCCCAAGTCCGATGCCAACGCATCCGACTCCATTGAAGTCGCCTTTTACACTAATGCTGACCAACTTCAGAGCGACGAATACGTTATGTACGGCGGATACTTTGCCGAGTAGGCATCGACCCTGTGCACAACAGTAGCCATTGCGCTGAAGACACGAGTTGCACCACCAGCAAAAGCGGGGCAGCGCTAGGCAACGCGATCGATGGTAATGCAGAAGGTTTTAGCCGAGCCAGCAATGGCTATAGAAGCAGAAAAAAACTGGGGCAAAGGCGCTTCATTATCGCCTCTGCCCCTTTGATTAATGGTTTCTTCTACAGAAGAACCGTGAACCTTTGCCTACCGAAATAGTCAGCCCTCGGAAGGAAGGCAGCTTATTCCTCCTGTTGTCCTCGATTTTCCAGAATCTCTTGCACAGACTCACTGGGGGTGTACTGATACCCAAAGGTCGACTGGTCTGAGTCATCCAAAATCTGCGGCGTCAGCAGCACAATTAGCTCTCGGCGCTGATTATCGGTGACCGTGCTACGGAACAACGCCCCTAAAATTGGAATATCGCCCAGAATGGGAATTTTGTTGACGCTGTTGCGCTCCGACTCTTGGATAATGCCGGAAAGCAGCAGGGTTTGACCATCGCGAATTCGCACCTGACCAGAGCTAATTTGGCGCTCTGACAGCAGGAAGAACGTACCGGCATCACTGGTAAAGCTGTCGGTCGGGGCTGAGATACTGGGAGCTACCGAGAGCGACACAAAGCCATTGTCATCGATGCGATCGACGTCAATTTGCAAAATTAAGCCAGCCGGCTCGGTTTCAATATCTAGGGTGGTCAAGGTTCCCGTCTCGGTTACCTCAATGGTTTGCGTCAGCTCAGTTACCACATCTTGAGTTAGCTGAACCGTAGCCGTCTGCCCCTCTTGAACGATCAAAGTCGGGTCAGTGATAATCTTGCCATTGCCGTTTTGCACGGTTCCCAGCAGCTGAGCCAAGAAATTGCCGGAGGTGGCATTGGTACCGGGACCACCTAACGGACGCGGCGTGATCGGTGTGCCCGTGGGAGTTCCCTGGCTTATAGGATTGACCGTACCACCGTCACCAATATTGAGGATGCCGAGACCACCAGAGCTGAGCACCCCAAACAGACCGTTTTGGAATGAGAAGCTGGTGCCAAAAGCATCAAGAGAGTTGAGATCGATATCAATAACTCTGACGTTGACCGCCACCTGCCGTCTACGCAGGTCAATGCGGGTGAGCTGCTCGGTGGCAATGGCGATCAGATCGGCCCGGCCGACGAGTGTTACTGAGTTAGTGCGTTCATCGGCAACTACCTGCAACCCACGAAGAATACCTTGACTATCTTCATAGTCAACTCGGCTCACCTCAATCTGATCAACCGTTGAAGTCTGGGTTTCGGTAATCGGGGGGGTTCCCTCTGCAACGGTCACAGCGTTGACGTTAGTGACCAAACGCTCTCGGCTAACGGCGCTCTCCGCTCCCAGGGCTACCAGAAAGTTGGTGGCTACAGTGGCGTCAACTTGATTTAGCCGTAGGGTTCTAGCAGAGACGTTTTGGGCTGAGACTGGCAGAGTTGGGCCAACATAGACACTGCGGCCTACCCGGTTAGCTTGCAAACCAGTTACCCGCAGAACGTGGTTAAACACATCCTGCACAGACTCATTTTCAATATCTAGACTGACGGGTGGGCCATCGGCGCTGCCGCCTTCTGCCCCAGCCTCAGCCCCCCCTCCGGCGGGAGTAAACACCAGGTTGAGGCCTGCAGCCCGGGCCAACAGCGACAAAACCTCGCGAGCCGGGGCATCCCGCAGTAGGAGCTTGGGAATCCGCTCGTTGCTACCCAAGTTGATGTTATTGAAGGAGGGCACTCCCTCCGCTACAGCAATATCGCCGATCGGAGGCGCTACAGCACGGGGCAAAAAGGGAGGCGTTTGCTGCACCTGGGGACGAGGCACGGGGGCACCGTCGATGGTGACTTCAGGGTTGGGTACCAGCACATCGGGGCTGGCCGGGGTGGGCACCTCTGGAGCCGGCTCTGGGGTAGCTTCGGGAGCTGGCTCTGGGGCAGCTTGAGCCACGGTGGGAGGAGCGGCCGGAGCAGGCACGGTCTCTATCTCAGCAGGCACTGGGGTAGGGGCTTGGGCGGTCTCGCCATCGTTGCGAATCGACAGCACCACCTGATTATCGCTGGATTCTACTTCCCCAGTAGGGGGCTGGCTGGTGCCACTGACGGTGATGCGAACGCTGTTGGCATCAAGGGGCACCACGGATATCTGGCTGATGCCGGGGGCAGGGTTGGCCTGGTTGAAGCTGCCCCCATTAGGCAGGTTGAGCTGAGCACGGGTAATATCGGCTTGCAGGGTGTTGCCCTGGCTCACCGTAAAAACGCTGCTGTTATCGCCTCCCTGGGTTTCAAACACCAGGTCTAACCCCGTGGCGGTGGGGTTCAAGCGGACATTGGTAATGCTGGTTACTGAGGCCAGGCCAGGCTGGGCAGCTAGGGCAACGAGGGTGCTGCCAAGCAAAAATGGTTGCAGGTTCATTAGACGGTTCACGGTTCACTCCTCCATCACAGATGCGGCCGGGCCGCGCGGGGTTTGACTGGGCTAGGTGGGTAGATCAGGCCACTGGGGTGGCAGTAGCAACGGGGCTTGAAGGTTTGGGTTAGCCACCCTCAGGCGGAGGCGCACCTTCGACCGGGGCGGCACCCTCGGCGGGGGCAGGCGGCGGGGGTGGCTCGGGAGGTACGTTGGGGTCGCCAACGGGCACGAGCACTTCGAGGGTGTAGTCGGTGAGCAGCAGTCGGCTAATGCCCAGCAGTTCCTCTTCGGTGGTATCAGCCGGCGGCGGTGCGATACTCTGCTGCACATCTTTAATGATGATCAGCGGCTCTAGGCGCTCGATATTACGCATAATGCTGAGCGTCTGGGGAAACAACGCCTGCATCGACACATCAACGGTGACGCGTTCTAGTTTGCCGTTGAGTTCTGGGGCACGGTCAGTGACCGGCTCCGGCGGGCTGGGGTTAAACCGTAGCAGCTCCGAAGAAAAGAGCTGCTTTTGTACCTGGGGAGTGCCGGCAAACTGAGTCTTGACTCGCTGAATTTGCTCTCGAGTAAGCCCTAAGGCAGCAAGTTGGGCATTGTCGAGGCGAGCTGGATCGGCTCGCAGTACATCGGCGATCGCAGCGTTGCTGTTCTGAATCTGCTGGTTGATGTCGAGCAGCAGAGTGTCGAGGGTTTGAGAACCGCCCAACAGACTGTAGACGCCCACCCGCTGCTCCAGAGCCGAGTTCAGCTCAGCCTGTAGCGCAGCGCGGTCTTGAAGACTGGCCCGCTGCTGGTCAACCTGGGCCTGCTTTTGGGCAACCTCGGCCTCTAGAGCAGTTTTCTGCTCCTGCACAGGCTTGACCACAAAGTTGTACAGGGCAAAGGCGCCAATCAGCCCTAGCACCGCCAGGCCAATGCCCTGCACCTTGGGGGTGAGCTCAATACCAAAGGCTGTGGGGTAGGTGGGGCCGACGTCTAAGGCCTGATTATCGTCAGCGGGAAGGAAATCACCCGATGCGGTCATTCGATCACTCCTTTTTCTCTCAGGGCCTGAAGACGGGTTACTAAGCCGACGGTACCCTGGCGCTCAAGCTCATCTACCAGCTGGGAGGCTGGGGTATCAGTAATGTTGGCCCCGATGGTGTAGTCGATTAAAAAGTCAGGGTCACCTACGGCAGTTCCTGGGCAGCGGCCTTGGGTTTGGGGGTCGAGCAGGGTGGGTTGCTGCTGGGCCTGGCTAATCGCCACGGTCTGAGACTGCAGCAGGGGCGATCGCTGTAGCACTAGGGCAAAGTCGTTGATCTCGTCGTAGGAACAGGCCACACCGTTAATGGAAATTCCTTCAGACGACTCCGGCACAACGTTGGGATCAGTTGCTTCGGGGGTAGTCGTTGTCTGACTGAGACCGACGATTTGAACGCGAGCCGGAGTGCGGGTGCGAATATCTTGCAGCAGCGCCGACCAGGGCAGAATTTCATTGAAAACCGTTACGAAAGCGTTGATTTCGGAACGAATTAAGTCGATCTGCGCCTGAATACCACTAATCTCCTGGAGCTGACTCTGCAGCTGAGCCGTCTCGGCGTCGAGCGCAGCACTGCGGGTTTGGAGCTGGTTGACCTGACTGCGCGTCACCGCCCAATAGCCGCCCACTAGTGCTAGGGGCACCAGCGCCGCCGCCAACCCCAAAACTAGCGGCCTGCGATCGCCCGGGGTTACCCCGCCACCCCGAGCCCGGGGCCTGGCCTCAAAGACGCGAACTTCGCGGTCCTTGAGGAAATTAATATCGAGACCGTACATAGCTACACCTCCCGCATGCCAAGACCAATTACCGTTGCCAACCCCGCCCGCTGACTCTCGGGAATGTCCTCAGCCACTTCCAACGACAGCGCTGAGATCGGGTCGATTTGGCTGGCGGGCAAACTCAGCCGCTGGGCCAGAAACTCGTCGAGTTGCCCAATGGAAGCCCCTGGTCCGGCCAGCAGCAGCTGCGCTACCTCCATGTCTTCGCCCTGGTTGAGGTAAAAGTCAATGGAGCGGCGCAGTTCGTCAGACAGCTCGCCCAGCACCCGCAGCATGGCGGTCGTGCCAGGGTTGGTATTGCCCAGCTGGGGCGCACCCACGGTATCCATAGTCTGAATCGGTACCGTCATGCCCTGGAGCAGTTCAGTGTTGCGGGAGGGGGGCAAATTCATGGCGCGGCTGAGGGCGCTCTGAATTTGAAAGGTGCCAATGGGTACGGTGCGCGAGAAGTGGGGCACCCCGTCAACCACAATGGAAATCTCGGTGTTTTCAAACTCAATGTCGACTACGGCGGCTGCCTCCTGGGGCGTAAACTGCCGCAGCTGCTCACGAATGGTGCGAATTAGGGCAAAGCTGGAGGTCTCGAGCACGTTGAGCGCTAGCCCCGCCTGCTGAAATACCTCAATGTAGGGGTCAGTGAGGTCTTTGCGCACTGCTACCAGCAGCACCTGCACCTTTTCAATGCCGTCTTCGTCGACAAAGTAGCCGAGCTTTTGATAGTCAACATCGGCCTCCTCGCGGGGGAAGGGCAGGTAGAGACTGGCCTCTTGGTTGAGCACCATTTCGCGCAGTTCGTCGTCGTCGAGTTCGGCGGGCACAGGAATGACGCGGGTAATCGCCCGTCCTGGAATAGCAGTAGTGGCCTGCCTGACCTTGAGCTTGCTCTCGGCGAGCACCGTTTGAATGGCGTCGGCCATGGCGGCGGTGTCTAGAATTTGGCCTTCCTCGTAAATGCCCTCGGCCAGTTCTACCGAAGCCAGGGCTTCTAATTTAAGCGAGGCTCCCTGCTTTTTTAGGCGGGCCAAATTAACTCTTTCAGGGGTGAGCTCAATGCCAACTCCCCGAGGCTTGCGACTAAAAATGGCTTTGAGACTATCCACGGTAGTATCCGAAAAACAGGTGGGTATATAGAAAACCTGCCCGGTCAAAGTGACAACCAAGCAGACCCAAACGAGCCCGTTTCTTCCCTCCCAAAAAGCCCTTTTCAGGCACTCAAGAAGAGATTCAGCGGCCCAGCAGTTATCCCTAGGGGAAAAGCGCTAACGAATGGTACACAATTTAATTCAGATTTTCCACTTTTCTTTTTAAGCACTATTTTCTGGGTTGGGAGATAGCCGATGCTGTATCTCCTACCCGCAGACCCAATGGTCTCGCCGTTGCTCCTGAGGTAGTACCAAGCCAACTAAAGCTTGGTATCACCAGCGATGTTACACACAATTCTGAAAAGTGAGCACCTAATATTTAGAAACTATGGCCCTGTCGCTGTATTTCTTTACGCGCTGTCTTTCTTATTCGCCTGGAGCAACTTGTTATGACTACTCCTCCATCGCCGCCAGCACCCTTGGGCACCCCCTTGAACAACGATGCCCAGCGGTTGCTGCTGCTGGGGTCGGGCGAGCTGGGTCGTGAGGTAGCCCTTGAAGCGGTGCGCCTGGGTCTGGAGGTAATTGCCGTCGATCGCTACGACCACGCCCCGGCCATGACTGTGGCTCACCGCCGCCACGTCATCGACATGCTGGATAGCGCGGCGCTCCGCCAAGTGGTCGAGCAGGAGAAGCCAGGGCTGATCGTGCCGGAGGTGGAGGCGATCGCCACCGAGACCCTAGTAGCACTGGAGGCCGAAGGCTGGCGGGTCATCCCCACCGCCCGCGCCACCCAACTAACCATGAACCGCGAAGGCATCCGGCGGCTGGCAGCAGAAGAATTGGGGCTCAAGACCTCGCCCTTTCACTTTGCCGGCACCGAGGCGGAGTACCTGGAGGCCATCAAAGCCATTGGCCTGCCCTGCGTGGTCAAGCCGATTATGAGTTCTTCTGGCAAAGGCCAGAGCACGGTACGCCAAGAATCTGAAGTGTTGGCGGCATGGAGTTATGCGGGGGAAGCGGGTCGGGGTAAGAGCGATCGCGTCATCGTTGAGGGCTTTGTGCCCTTCGACACTGAGATCACGCTGCTGACAGTGCGGGCGATCGACGGCACCCACTTTTGCCCCCCCATTGGCCACCGCCAGGAGTTGGGCGACTACCGCGAGTCGTGGCAGCCCTGCGCCCTGCACCCCGACACCCTAGCAGCCTGCCAGGAAATGGCCAAAGCGGTCACCGATGCCCTGGGCGGCTGGGGACTGTTTGGGGTCGAGCTATTCATTGCCGGAGAGGCAGATCAACCTCAGACCGTGTACTTCAGTGAGGTCAGCCCCCGCCCCCACGACACCGGCATGGTGACGATGGTGAGCCAGCACCAGTCAGAGTTTGAGCTGCACGTGCGAGCCATCATGGGCCTGCCCATTGGCGAAATCACCCTGGTGCAGCCGGGAGCCTCAGCAGTGATTTTGGCTGGGGGTAAGAGCGACCATCCCCAATATTCTGGCCTGGACAAAGCCCTACAGGTGCCCACCAGCAAAGTGCGGCTGTTTGGCAAGCCCACCGCCCACCCCAACCGCCGCATGGGGGTAGCCCTGGCCCTGGGGGATACGGTGGAGGAGGCGAAGGAGCGGGCGATCGCCTGCGCTGAGCAGGTGCAGGTGATTTTATAAACCTCCACCGCAATCGCGCAAATTAAGGGAAAATGAACAACCGTGACTGGGTGCCCCCTTTTCCCACTTCGTTCTTCCTTCTTCTTTTTTTGCCATGAGACTCCGCCCCTACGCCCGCTTTGGTCTGTTTGCCCTGCTGGGCCTAATGATGAGCTGGCTAGTGGCCTGCGGTGGCGGACAGCCTAGCGCTACCGCCCCGGCCGAGGGCGGCAGTCAAGAAGTCGAGTTTTGGACGATGCAGCTCCAGCCTGACTTTACCGACTACTTCAACGGGCTGATTGCGGACTACGAAGCGCAAAACCCCGACATCACCGTGCGCTGGGTCGATGTGCCCTGGGCCGACATGCAGAGCAAAATTCTCACCGCCGTCACCGCTGGCACGGCTCCCGACGTAGTCAACCTCAACCCCGACTTTGCTGCCCAACTGGCCAGCCGCAACGCCTGGATGCCGTTGGACGACAAAGTTTCCGTTGAGGCCAAGCAGGTCTATCTGCCCAACATTTGGGAAGCCAACACCCTCAATGGCCAGAGCTTCGGTATTCCCTGGTATTTGACCACCAACGTCACCCTGCACAACCAGTCACTTTTGAATGAGGCCGGGGTGGCCCCGCCCACCACCTACGCTGAGCTGGCCGAGGTGGCCCGCCAGGTGAAAGAAAAAACCGGCAAGTACGCCTACTTCACTACTTTTGTGCCCGAAGATTCTGCCGATGTGCTGCAATCCTTTGTGCAGATGGGAGCCGAGCTAGTGGATGACCAGGGTCAGGCCGCCTTCGACACCGACGCGGGCCGTGCCGTCTTTCAGTACTGGACTGACCTCTACCAGCAAGAACTGCTGCCCCAGGAGGTGCTGACCCAGGGCCATCGCCGGGCGATCGAGCTGTTCCAGGCCGGGGAAGTGGCGCTGCTGTCCACCGGGGCAGAATTTTTCCCCACCATTGAGGCTAATGCCCCCGACATTGCCGCCGTCACCGGCAGCGGCCCCCAGATTACCGGCGACACCGGCAAGACCAATGTAGCCGTGATGAATGTGGTGATTCCAGCCGGGACCGATGCGCCCGATGCGGCGCTGGATTTTGCGCTGTATGTCACCAACGACACCAACCAGCTCAGCTTTGCCAAAGCCGCCAACGTCCTGCCTTCTACCACCGGGGCGCTTGAGGATGGCTACTTTGCCGCCGAGGGCACCAAGGGGGTGGAAAAGGCGCGATCGGTCAGCGCCGAGCAGATGAACCAGGCCGAAGTGCTAATCCCCGCTATGGATGGAGTTAAGGAACTGCAAGCGATCATCTACGACAACCTGCAAGCGGCGATGCTGGGCCAAAAACCAGTAGACCAGGCGGTCAGTGATGCAGCGGCAGCGTGGAACGCTCGGTAGTGATGCCTTTGGCAGCAATGATCCGTTTGCCAAAGCTCAGCTAAATTCCGTTGTATCCAGCTTCGGCAATTCGTTGCAGCGTTTTCTCACCGATCGCAGCATGCCTGGGATGATCCATTAGGCCAGTGTCCAGCAGCACTACGCCAAAGAAAATAGCCCATCCTAGGACTCGCTGTAGGGTTGCCTCAGACAGGGGACCATAGGTGGCGATCGCCTCTCGCCTAGCCGTCCCATTCTCAAACAGCATCCACACTGCTGCCAGGTCAGTGGCGCGATCGCCCGAGGTGATGTCGCCCCAGTCGATGATGCCAGTCAATAGACCGTTTTCGACTAGGATGTTGCGGGGGTGAAGATCGCCGTGGAGCCAACTGGGTGGGGTATCGATCGGCGCATTTAAGGCTGACCTCCACAGGGTTTTGAGGGTGGGCGTGATCAGGTCGGTTTTGGTTTCCAAGCGCGTCAGGCGCTCTGCGATCGCCGCCGCTCGTTCTTGCAACGGCACGCCGCGAAAGGGATTCTTAGGCGCATTGGTTGGTGCGGGGGTATGCAGAGCCCGTAGGAATTCCCCAAAGCGGCTTGCCTGCCTTGGATGCGGCAGTTCTAGATCAGCAGGGCGACCGCTGAGCCAGGGCAAGACGCTCCACTGCCAGGGATAGCCGAGGGCCGGAACGCCTAAGCGGCAGGGAACAGGCACGGCGATCGGCAGTTGAGCGGCAAGGCGCGGCAGCCAGGTTTGCTCATGCTCGATTAGGGCAGCGGCGATCTGGCGGCGGGGAAGCCGTACCGAGAAGCGTTCGCCTAGGCGAAACATGGCATTATCCCAACCTGCATCGACTAGCGCAATGTCTAGGTGCGCCAAATCGGGGTGCTGGTCACGCAGCAACCGTTGAACGAGGATGTTGTCGATGGAGACTTCAGCGTCTGGTGTTTTAGCTAAACGCCCAAAGTCTTTTGGCAGCATAGCTAGATCCCGGTTGCATGACGGTGGAGCATTTGAACCGCTAGCTACCTCGCCACAGAACAGGCCAAGAATACCCTTCGAATAATTACGACTTGAGCAGCTGATCTAAAATCGCCCGGGCCGGTTGGGCGCGCTCCAGTGCTCCTTGGTAGTCGCTGTAGAGCTTCAGCAGCTTAGAGAGGCCGCTAATGCCACCACGCAATTCTTCTAAATCGTCTCCAGATACCAGTTCGCCGTCGAGCAGCCGCACAATTAGAGGTTTGATATCGCCCACGTCTTGCCGAGCTTTTTGCAGCTTTTCGACGGTGCTCAACAGGGTCTTGAGGTCTTTGAACAGGTCGTCGATTTGGTCATGATCCACCGCTTCAACAACGGTGTCTTCGCCATCGTCATCGACTGGAGCCGCAGTGTCTAAATCTACAGTGGCGCTGTCTGACTCTGCGATCGCGCCGTTACGTTTTGCCTGTGCCATTGAGCCGTCTCCGTAGAAACCGTGGATGGGGAGAGTATAGTCTAGCCTGGTTCAGGAGTACTATGAACTAACTCACTGCTTTCCCTGAGTTTTACCACGCTGGCCCCGCTGAAGCGCATTAAGTTGCGCGAACAATCGACCTCTGATGGCAAAACCTGACCCAGCGCAACATGCCTTTACTCAAACACAATGGTCTCCTGCTGCTGGAGCTGCTTGCGCTCGCGCTTGGTGAGCTTGCGGCGGCGACTGGCCTCTTCTAGACGCTGCTGCAACCGCTCTTTTTGGTCAATTTCGGGCAGTTTGAGCACAATTCCTGCCGCCAGCCAGTAATACACGTTCACCGGATCCACATCCAGCGGGTAGTAGTAGGGAAAGATGCTGATAAACAGCACAAACACCCACATAGAAGCGCCATACCCACGCAAGTTCGGGTCTTTGATCGACCGATAGGCTTTGAAGGTGGCGACGGTGAGGGTGAGGTACACCGCCAGGGTGGCCAACAGCCCTAGGGGACCGATCTCGTACATCAGCTTGGGATGGTAGGTTTCGACCAGCTCGGTTTTGCCGAAAATGCGGGCGGCGTTGGTGGCGCGGCCCACCCCCCGGCCCAAAATGCCCTCCTGCTGTTTTTGGGCCCACTCAAACTGCTGCACAATAAACTCGTGGGGCGGCGAAGCGCTCCAGCGGCTTTCGAAACTCGCCCAGCGCTCGTTGACCACCGCTGGGTTTTGGGCCATAAACACACTGAGAATGACGGCCAGACCAATGCCAATCGGGAGAAAGCGCTTCAGGTTTGCTACCTGCCCCGTCAGCACCAGCAGGCCCACAATGGTAACGGGTACCAGGGCCAGGGCAATGCGCTGCCCCGAGACCACCGCCATCACCCCCACCGCCGCCAATGACCCTAGACCTACGATGCGCCAGATCGGGCTGCGATCGCTAAACGCCGTGCCAAAGGCAAAGAAGCCGCTCGAAATCAAAAACCAGCCCCACTGCCAGGGCGCGTTAAAGGTGCCGGGCAGCCGAATTTGCCCCTGCGCTGGGGTATACAGCAGCGACCCACCGACGAAACAGCGCGACTCTAGAGAGGCCTTAAACAGGTCTTCGCCCTCGCCGATAGTGCCCTGGCAAATGCCCAGCCGCAGCAGCATGTACTGAATAAAGCCCAGGCCGCAGCAGACCAAAATCAGCACCACTTGCAGGCGCAGCAGAAAGTAGACGTCTTCGCGATCGCGCAGCAAATAATAAATGCACGGAATAATCAGTACGTAGCCGATCAGCACCTTTAGGCCCAGCACCCCAATCAAAATTGGCACCTCGCCCCCGGCCGCATCCAGCTGCTGCCCGCCGTTGACCACCAGCATAGTCAGGCTACACAACCCCAGCAGCACCAGTAGCGGCACTTTGATCATTTGAGGAATAATCAGCGGCTGCCGAGTACGGCGGCAAAACTGAATTACGCCGAGGAGCGCTGGAATGTAGATCGCATCTTTAGCCAGCTGCAAAATGCCGCTGCCACCCAGAGCGTAGGTAACGGTGCCGCTAAAGGGCACGTAGATAATCAGCCCATAGATGGCCTGGCGAGGATATTTGAAGGAGAGGGCGAGACAGGCGATCGCCACCACCGCCGCCAGCGCCAGCTTAGGCTCCCCCAGCAGCGCCAGCAGCACCCCGATCAGCCCAGCAACGAACAACGTTGCTGCTAGGTATTGAATCAGTTCTTTGCGCGCTTTTTGGGTCTGGCGCTTCTTTGCCCGCTCTTCTTTGCGGCTGAGGAGAGGAGATTGATCCGCCTTATCCTCTTTGCTGTTGCCTCGCCGCCGCAGTCGAGGCGCTTTTGCTTGAGGCGGGGGGGTATCTACCACGGCAAAATCCCATGGGGCTTCCACTGTCAGGGTAGCCTCTGGCTCAGCGCTTGTCCCATCGCCACCCATTCCATCGCAACGAGCAGAACCCAGATTCTCCATCGGGGTTCTGCTCGCTACTGCGCTTGAGGTCTGAATGTCTAATCGAGTTCCAAAGCTAGAACCTAGGGCTCAAACCCAAAATCCCACACGATCGGCTCCCAACCGTAGGCATCGCCCTGGGCGCGCACATGGCCAATGCCGGGGAAGGGCATGTGGGGCACCAGCAGCCGGCGTCGATCGCCCGTGACCGTCTCCAACAGCTGCTTCCGCGTCGCCACGCCCTGGGTGGGGTCGGTGTCAAAGGCCACTTCCCAGTCAGGGTTTTCTAGGTTGAGGGGATCGCTAAAGAACACATCCCCCATGGCCAGCAGGCTGTCATCGCCGGAGGTGATCAGGTAAGAGGCCTGCCCAGGGGTGTGGCCCACCGAAGGCACCGAGACAACGCCGGGGATGATCTCATCACCCAGGGCAAATCGGGTCGTACGGCTGGCGATCGCCCCTAGCCATTCCTGCGCTACTGCCACCGTAGTTGCCTGGGTGTCTGCATCCACCAGCGAGTTGGGCATTGCCACCGTCGGTGCAGTCCAAAAGTCCCACTCTGTCTCCGAGATATAGTAGTTGGCATTAGCAAACACCGGGTTGCCGCTGTCGTCGAGAATGCCGCCGATGTGGTCGGGGTGGGCGTGGGTGATGATGATGGTGTCAATGGTATTGGGTGCGATCCCCACCGCTGCCAGGTTGTTTGCCAGATAGCCCACGGTGGGGCCAAAGGTATTGCCCGCCCCGGTGTCGATCAGCACCTTGTGCTCGTCGGTCTCCAGGTACAGCACGTTGAGATGGGCCAAGACATTGTCGGTCGGCAAAAAATTGTCGGTCAGGGCGGCAGCGGCAGCCTCAGGATCCGCATTGGGCACAAAGAAGCCCACGGGAAAGGTCAGCGTACCGTCGCTCACCACCATGGCTCTATAGTCACCAACGGTGAAGCGGTAGGCCGTGGCATTGGTGGGGGTGGCCCGTTCTACAGCGGGTTGAGCTTGGGCCAAGGCCGTCGAGGATGGCCAGTGCGGCCCGCCTAGCCAGAGGCAAAAGCCAAGGGTCGCCGTGGCAACGAGGGCCATCAGTCCCCACCGCTTTGAACGCTTTGCAGCAGCTAAAAAATTGGGCACGAATCGTCTCCTCAGTACATCGACAAGCGGTGTTGCTGAATTGAAGCATGAATTTGGGTAGGGGCAAACGGCTGCTTGTCTTTACGAGAGCCGTGAAGTTTTGATGCACACTTGCATCCAGCAACGCCCGACAGACTTCTATCAGGGAATTTCCCCTCACCTATGGTAAATCAAGAGGTTTGCCGCCGCAGGTCGCTGGATTAGGATAGAACCAGCGATCGCCCCAGAGATCTCTACTCGCTGCCCACCTCGCTAGAAGAGGGAGCCAAGGCCACCGCCCACCATCAGAATTACGTATCAAATAACGTAGGATAGACCTCCCGGCTGTCCAAGGTCAGGCAAGATGCCTAACCCACACAACTTGAGTTTTATTGCATCCTCATTCCTAGATTTCGTCACTCAAAAATTGCCCTAGATTGCTATGTTTCAGGCGACTCGGCGACGGCTAGCGCTTTGGTATACGGCGGTGACAGCGGTGCTGCTGCTGCTGTTTGCCAGCGGTTTTTACCTCTACGTGCGCACCACCCTAGTTGAACGGGTAGATGACACGCTCAATCATGTGGTGGAGGTTGTAGAGCGATCGCTTGTCATTGAGCCCGATGTCGCCGGGGATCACATCTTCGCCACCGTTGATACCAACGGCCCACCGTTACGCGTCAATGTGGAGGCCAGTTTTCGCGACAACGCACGGGCCGTCGAAGACGATCACATTGACTTGGAGTGGTTTGGCCCCGGTGGGCAGCTACTGTGGTCTACCTTCACAGATCTACAGCCCGTGCCCCTGCACGTGAACCCAGCAGGTGAAACGGTGCGGGTGGGTCAAGAGACCTTTTTTCGCCAAATTACAGAGCGGGTGCAGGCCGATGGCCAGGTGTTGGGTTACCTGCGGGTCAGCCATCCGTGGTTTGAGGTGACGAAACCCAGTCGGCGCTTAATTGTGGATCTAGCCCTGGGCACCAGCCTCATGGTGGGGGCGGTAGCGGCGATCGGCTGGCTGCTGTCGGGGATCGCGATCGCCCCCGTGCGCGACTCATACCAGCAGCTCAAGCAGTTTACTGCCGACGCCTCCCACGAGTTGCGCAACCCGATCGCCGTGATTCAGACCAATGCCCAGGTGGCGCTGTCGGACCCTAACCCCGATGTAGAGATTCAGCAGAGGCAGTTTCAGGTGATCGAGCGGCTTACCCGGCGGCTGGGACGGCTAGTGGATGACCTGCTGTTTCTCGCCCGTCAGGAGAGTGGGCTGATTGCCCTGGCCCCCGCTTCCGTCAGCCTGGAAGGGCTGCTGGAGGATGTGCTGGAGGAACAGCAGGTGATGGCTACCGAGCGCCAGATCGCGCTGCGGGTGAATGTGGCTGAGGATATTCCTGGCAAACTACGGTCTAAATCCTCGGCCCTGTTGGCGACTCCCCCCACCGCCAATTCCACGATTTTGGGCGATCCCAGCCAGCTCACCCGGCTATTCACCAACCTGATCAGCAATGCGGTGCAGTACACCCCTAACGGCGGCACTGTGACGGTCAAAGTAAAGCCCATTAAGCACCAGGGGCAGCCAGCCGTTCAGGTAACGGTGCAGGACACAGGCATTGGCATGGATAACGAGGCCATCGCCCACGCCTTCGATCGCTTTTACCGAGCCGATCCCTCGCGGTTGCGCAGTGGGGAGCAGGGGACGGGGCTAGGACTGGCGATCGTAAAGGTAATCGTCGACACCCATCGCGGGCACATTCACCTCGACAGCCAGCCTCAGGCGGGAACCACAGTCACCGTCGTGCTGCCCCAGGGAGGCGTGGGCGGATAGGAGTCTCATCTAGTTTTACAGCCCTTCTTCTCTCCCGCGGTGGATGGGCAAACCGTCCGATTGTCGTAGTTTGGACGGTAATGTTTAGGTAATTAACCCTGTTGAAAAACATCAACGGAGGTTAAGCGCAAACGGCTGATTTTCATAAAGAGGGTTAAAATCAGCAAAGTTATATTGGGTAAAAAATACCCCAATGACGTCAGTTGCTCCCAGTGCCCCGGTGTGACCAGCTCGGTTTCTAGTTGATCCCCAAGTGACCCTACGGCACTCACGGCTTTTAACCCCTTCCCGACGCAGCCACATCGTCCTCTGGGCTTTGATCCCCGGCTGACAAAGTTTTTTTGAACCCGTTCCCCGGTGGTGGCACAGCTCATGGTTAGGCTGGCCACTTTGCCCAATTCCTCATTCATTTTTCTCCTATGGCTGACTCACTCCAGCATTCGGCATTGCAGGCTCCGTCTGCGGCCCCCACGGCCTATGAAAGACCCCACGATGGACTGATCCCCGCTGTTAGCACCGGGGTTTTTGTTTGTGTGCATGGGCACTTTTACCAGCCGCCCCGCGAGAACCCCTACCTGGATGCAATTGAGAAGCAGCCCAGCGCGGCCCCCTTCCACAACTGGAATGAGCGCATCCACAACGAGTGCTACCGGCCCAATGCCTACGCCCGCATTCTCAACGAGCGCGGCGAAGTGGTGCGCATTGTCAACACCTTTGAATACATCAGCTTCAACATTGGCCCCACCCTGCTGAGCTGGATGGAGCGCCACGACCTGGAAACCTACCAGCGAATTATCGACGCCGATCGCAACAGCTGCGCCCGGCTAAGCGGCCACGGCAATGCGATCGCCCAGGTTTACAACCACATCATTCTGCCCCTGGCTAACCAGCGTGACAAAGTCACCCAGGTGCACTGGGGTATTGAAGACTTTCGCCGCCGCTTTGGCCGCAACCCTGAGGGCATTTGGCTGGCGGAAACCGCGATCGATTACCCCACGCTGGACGTGCTCCACGCCGAGGGGATCAAGTTCACGATTCTCGCACCATCACAGGTGCAGCGCTGCCGCCCAATGGTCAGCTATAACGGCGAACGCGACACCTGGCAAGAGGTGGGCGGCGGCCAGATTGACCCCAGCCGTCCCTACCGCTGTTTCCTCAAGCATGCCGACGGCAGCCCCGATCCCAGCCGCTATATCGACATTTTCTTCTACGACGGCCCGATTTCCCGCGACATGGGCTTTAACGATGTGCTGAGTTCATCCCAGCATTTTGTTGGGCGCATCGGTCAGGCCATCCACGGGGATCACCGGCCTTTTCAGCTAATTTCGGTAGCTACCGACGGCGAAACCTTTGGCCACCATCGGGGCGGAGCCGAGAAAGCCCTCGCCTACGCCCTCACCGAAGAATTTCCCCGCCAGGGCTGGACAGTGACCAACTACGCCCACTACCTGGCCACCCACCCGCCCACCTGGGAAGCCGAACTCAAACCCGTCACCGCCTGGAGCTGCTCCCATGGTGTCGATCGCTGGCAGGATGACTGCGGCTGTGGCGGCGGTGGCGAATGGCACCAGCAGTGGCGACGCCCCCTGCGCGACACCCTCGACTGGCTGCGCGATCAGCTGGTCGCCGTCTACGAAGCGCATGGCTCTGAGCTGCTGCGCGATCCCTGGGCAGCGCGCAATGCCTACGTGGCGGTAATGGGCGATCGCAGCCCTGAAAACCTTGACGCATTCTTTGCCACCCACCAAACCCACAAACTCTCGGCCATCGAGCGGGTCACCGCCCTGCAACTGCTCGAAATGCAGCGCCACGCCCTATTTATGTACACCAGCTGCGGCTGGTTCTTTGAAGAACTCTCTCGCCCCGAGGGCACTCAGATCCTGCGCTACGCCGCCCGCGCCATGGAGCTAGCTGGCGAAGTCGCGGGGATCGCTCTGGAAGCCGAATTTGTGAAGCGCCTCGGTCTTGCCCCCAGCAACATTAGCGAATTTGTCCACGGGGCTGGCGTCTACGAGGCCTTGGTCAAGCCCTCTCGCATTTCGCTAGAGCAGGTGGTGGCCCACTACGCCATGGGATCGCTGTTTACCGACTACCACCGCGAACAGACCGTCTACTGCTACACCGTCGAGCAGCACGACTACCGCCGCCAGCGCATGGGACCGATTTCCCTTGCGGTGGGGCTGGTGGAAATCACCTCCACCATCACTCACGAAAGCCTCAGTCTCGCCTTTGCCGTGGTGCACCTGGGCGGCTGGGACTTCCACTGCGGTATTAAGAGCATGCGATCGCGCCTCGACTACACCCAGGCCAAAGCAGCCGTGTTTGAAAGCCTCAGCCAGGCCAGTGCCGCCCAAGTGATTCTCGCCATCAACAGCGCCTTTGGCCCCCACACCTACGGCCTGCAAGACCTGTTTGCCGAAGAGCGCCACCGCATGATGGGCCTGCTCTCCCAAGACACCCTGCTGCGCCTAGACCAGCTCTATGCCCAGGTCTACCGCGACAACTACGGCGTGCTGCGGGCCTTCCACCGCGACGGACTGCCCGTGCCCCGAGAGCTGCAAGTGGCGGCAGATATTGCCCTCAGCCATCGAGCTATGGAAGTGCTGCAATCCCTCGAACGCGAGACCAGCGACCCCACCGCCAGCCCCCTACGCCAGGGCGAGGATTATTTGAATGAGTTGGAGGCGATCGCCACCGAAGCCAGCACCTGCAATGCCTCTCTGTCTCTAGCGGCGGCCAAGCCCATGCTGGAGCGGCTGATCGGGCGATCGGTTTGGCAAATTCTCAACCAGACACCCACCGAATCCCTCGCCGCCGATGTGGACTGGCTGGGGCGACTGGTCAACCTGGGCCAGCAGCTCAACTTGGGTCTTTCGTTAGAGCGCCCCCAGGAACTTTACTACCAGCACCTCAACCGCCAGGTGTTTGCCCTGCTCAAACAGGCAGCGGTGTCGAGAAAGCCCCTCGGCCAAGACAGCCGCGCCCAGGTCAACGACATTCTCCGCCTGGGCGAATACCTGTCGATGGACGTGGGCGCAGTGCTGAAGGCGTTGGATCACCTCGATCCCGGTCGGCCTGCATAAGAGGGCTGATGTTGAAAAGAAGCGCTCCCCGAGGGGAGCGCTTCTTTGTTGTTCGCCTACTATCGTGGCGACGTTCCAGGTCGCCACGCCGCCCATGGCGCTCCTGCGCCCCGAGGACAAAGACGCAGAGCGTCCGGGGGGCGCGTCAACGTAGAGCGTTGGCACGAACGCACAGGTAGCCAGTCCGGAAAGCTGGATGCATACTCGTGCGTTCTACCTTGCTGAATTTCTTCAGGAAAGCATCTCAATTGAATTCTTCAAAAAGAGAGGGGAAATCGCGCCGTCCGCTTACAACTCTCAGAATTTCGATGCCATCATCCAAGATTCTGTAGAAGATAATGTATCCCTCTAGGGATAATCCTCGAAGTCCAGAGCGAATGGTAGTGTAGCTTTTACCACTGTTGGGGAAGGCGACGAGCTGTTGGCACTTCCGGTTGAAAGCCTGAAAGAACCGTTCGCCTGCCTCAACACTGGTCTCGGCAAAATAGTCGGCAATCTCATTGAGATCTTGGCTGGCAAGAACGTTGATGACATAGCGACTCATGGCTAGTTTGCCTGCCGAAAACGCTCTAGAATGCCATTTACAAACGTTTCGCCATCGACTGGGGCTGTGTGGGTAGAGGCTTCAATTGCCGCGTCAATTTTTGCCCGAACGTTTTCGATCCACTCTGATTCGGAGCGATCATACTCATCTAATAATCGTAGAGCAATTTCTAAAACTTCTTCAGTAGAGTGATACTTGCCAGACTGAAGCTTGGTTTCAATAAAACGCTCTTGATCAGGGGTGAGACTGATACTCATAAGCGACCTCCAACTAAATTTCTATCTGGTAATGGGTTTGAGTTTAACGATCGCCTGGTCTGCCATAAAATAACAAGCGCCTCACCAGCCTCTACTTGGCGAAGATATTTGATTGGATCACGCTGAATTTCATCAATTGTTATATCTAGCATTGGCTAGCTTCTCCTTTCAGGAGCATAGTAGCGATCGCAACGCTGTTGGCTATTCTTCGTCATCCAAAATGACAACCTGAGGGAGGGACAGATCTGGAGATTCTTCGCCTGAATATATCCTCTCTAAGTCTTTGCGTTTCACTTCACTAAGACGATATTGTTTCGCTTCTGCTGCGAGTGTAATATGCAGATCCGTAGCCAGTCCCTCTTCCTGGTGAATGCGAAATAGTTCATCACGAATTTCTTCAATAGAAACTTGGAAAAACTCTTTCCTCAAGTTCTCTAAATTTAGACGTCGGTTATTGAATCGACGATGTAGTTCATTTTCTAAAGATGGCGCATCATCAGTAAAAATTAGTGCATGCACGTCAAAAGGGAAAGGAACGGAAGCATCACCAAGTTCACGTACACGATCCATAGGCTCTAATCGACGAGTCATACCAATCTTATATACACTATCACCGAAGCTTCCAATGTTACTGATGACATAAACATGCCCTGATCTGGTCATCTGGGCTTGGCTTATAGCACGTTGCCGATTCGTCTCAGCTTCTGTCAGTAGTGCCTCAAGTTTGGCGATTTTCTCTGCCATTTTGAGCTTGTCTTTCTCTGAAGCTTGCTCTGCCTCTCGCCTTGCTTTTTGAAGCATATCAGAGTATTTTGATTCATCCTTCTCTGCCTGCTCACGAGTCCTTTCAATTTCGCGGAGCGCGCGTTGTTCTTCCCTCATCTGTTCACGGATTTGTGCTTGCTCCTCTCTTTCCTTCTGCTTCGCCTCTTCATAGGAGAAAGTGAGCTGGAGCTCCTCAACTCGATTTTCCAAATACTTTCTGCTTAGGTGACAATACCAAGATTCACCTAGTTTATTTATTTGCTTAAAGCTTCCCTCAATACGTCTTTCCATTGCTGAAATATTTTTATATGTTACACGTGCGACAAAAGAGTCGCACTCACCATTAAATGCCCTAAGCATTAACTTGAGGATTTTCTTAATCATTGCACGGCCTTGGGCCGTAGAATTATTGAAACTTATCATTTCAGTGCAAAAAGCCGCTGCGTCTCTATTGCCTGTGCTTCCATCAATACACAATTGTAATTTCTGCTCCTCCTTTATATTCCGGAGAGCCGCTTCATATGATGGAAGATCTTCAAATTCATATCTAGCCTCAAAATAGCCAACTTCTAGAAGATGGATGTCATCCTGTTTAAGAGAAATTACCTCATTTGCAGCATCTAGCTCACGTTGCGTATCTTTTTTCTTGTTTTCTAAAAAATTTATATACTGTTTAACCTTGTTTGCTCTTATTTCGAGCTCTTTGACTTCTGACTTGCCCCTTGAAAGGATTGCATTAGCAGTCTTCTTGCTTTCATTCTCAAGCTTCTTAGAAGATTGATGAATTTGTCCTGCTTTTTGCTTGGCCTCATTTATAATTGTGCGGGCATTCTTCTTGCTGGCATCGTCAAGCTTCTTTGCAGATTGACGAATTCGTTCAGCTTCCTGCTGAGCATCAACGATAATTGCACTAGCAGTCTTCTTGCTTTCATTTTCAAATTTCTTAGAAGATTGACGAATTTGTTCTGCTTTTTGCTGAGCATCGACTACGATGCCAAACTCTTTCCGGAGATCAACTAATTTTTTCTGCGCTACTAATGCCCAGATAAGTAGTCCTCCAGATCCTCCAATAAGTAGAGCAATAATTCCTTGCATAAACTAACTCAGTAGTTGGTTGCGATATCTCCTAGATTGCCCTGACATTTGCGAGTATCAATCTGCTGGAAGGTGGCTGGAGAAGACGTAGATGCGCTGGCTTTCTAAGCTGCCACAGAGGTCAGAGGGTTTGACGGTTTCGGGGGTTGGTACTGCATCGTGGTGAAAGACCTGGCGATCGAGGCCCACCTGCAAGCCGCTGAAGGGGTCGCTGCCGCCAGAGATTAAGAAGGCGAGTTGGTCGATTTCGGGCCAGGCGGCGAGTTTGTCGAGCAGAGTCGCGATCGCATTCATCTGCGGCTGCTCACAGTCGTGGTACCACACCTCAGACCCCTCTACGGGCAAGGTATCTAACCCAAGATTCACAATCAGATCCGGCTGGCTAAACAGCGCTGCCGCCACCGGGCGAACTTCTTCTTGCAGCAGCAGCCCCTGGCTGTGGGCCAGCTCGCGCAGGTGTTCTAACTTTTGGTAGCGCTCCTGTACTGGCAAGTCACCGCTGCGCCAGTGGATGGCCACCGTTGTCAGGTAAGTCTGCACCAGCAGATGCCCCAGCTTTTGGGCCTTGGTGGCCAAGTAGCCCGAGTTGTAGGCGGTAGCCTCAATAATCAGCGGCACCCGACTCACCATATCGAGGCCATAGCCCTTGATGCCCGCAATTTTGCGGGGGTTGTTGGTGATTAGGCAAAATTTCTGCACACCGATGTCGTTGAGAATTTGTGCCCCGATACCGTAGTTGCGCTGATCAACTGGCAGGCCCAACTTCTCGTTGGCTTCTACCGTATCGAGGCCCATATCTTGCAGAGAATAGGCTTTGAGCTTGTTGACCAGGCCAATGCCGCGCCCCTCCTGACGCAGGTAAACCACCACGCCGCGCCCGGCCGCATCAATCATTTTTAGCGCCGCCTGAAGCTGCATGCGGCAGTCGCAGCGCAGCGAGCCAAAAGCGTCGCCCGTGAGGCACTCGGAGTGGACGCGCACCATCACCGACTGGTCGGCAAAGGTGGCGGGGTCACCCTTCACCATGGCCACGTGCTCGGAGCCATCGAGCAGGTTGCGGTAGGCGTAGATGGCGAAGTCGCCAAACTGGGTGGGCATGCTGGCCACCGCCTCCCGCTGCACAAAGCGCTCGTGCTGCAGGCGGTAGTGAATCAAGTCGGCAATGCTGATTAGCTTGAGGCCAAAGGCTTTGGCGTAGTTAACCAACTCGGGCAACCGCGCCATCGATCCGTCAGGGTTCTGAATTTCGCAGATTACCCCGGCGGGGTAGAGCCCCGCCAGCCGAGCCAAATCGACCCCGGCTTCGGTATGACCGGCCCGCTTCAGCACGCCACCATCCTTGGCTCGCAGGGGAAAGATGTGGCCGGGGCGGCGCAGGTCTTGGGGGCGAGCGTTGGGGTTGATGGCGACCTGAATGGTGCGAGCGCGATCGTCGGCGGAAATGCCTGTGGTGACGCCCCAGCTTAGGGCAGCGTCGATGCTGACGGTAAAGGCAGTTTGCTCGTTTTCGTCTTCAAAGGCGCTGGGGCTGACCATCAGGGGCAGATCCAGCTGGTCGAGCCGTTCTCCGGTCATCGCCAGGCAGATCAGCCCTCGCGCTTCCACCGCCATGAAGTTGATGATGTCGGGGGTAGCAAACTGGGCGGCGCAGATCACGTCCCCTTCGTTCTCGCGGTTTTCGTCATCCACCACCACAATCGACTTGCCCGCCGCCAGGTCGTGGAGCGCTGACTCAATCGAATCGAACTGAAAGTCGGAGGGCAGTTCGAGCTCGGAGGGGGACTGACGGGGGGCGGGCGGCATCTCCGATTCTGGGTTGAGCACGGTGGGGCGAACCTGTAGAAAGGACGTTAGCTTCTAAAATTCTAGCTTTATGACCTGCGCTTCACAGAGAGAATGGCCGCATCCCTAGAATCAGCGGCAAACTAGCGCTATCAGCCCTATACGATGGACCGCTGACAGCATCCGAAGCCGCCATGTTGAATTGGAGATTACTGGTTTACTATTACAGTGCTGATCTAAGGGGAAGGGGCTAACCGGGTTAGCGATCGCCCCCCAGAGCCGCCCCTAATTCCTTACATCCCTCAACCTAGCCAGCCCCAAAACCATGAGCGAGTCACCCGTCGGGAAAATTAAAGTCGGCATTGTGGGCGCATCGGGCTATGGAGGGGTGCAGCTGGTGCGGCTGCTCACCCAGCACCCAGGGGTAGAGCTGGTCTACCTAGGGGGCGACAGCAGCGCTGGGCAGCCCTATACCGATATCTATCCTCACCTAACCGGCTCCGTCAATTTGACGGTGGAAGCCGTAGATTTGGGCGAGATTGCCCAGCGGTGCCAAGTCGTGTTTCTCTCGCTGCCCAACGGGCTGGCCCATACCATGGCCTCGACGCTGCTGGAGCGAGGCTGTCGAGTGCTCGATCTCTCGGCCGACTACCGCTTTGAGAATTTGAACACCTACCAGTCGTGGTATGGGGGCGATCGAACCGATCAGGGCATTGCGGGCGAAGCCGTGTATGGGCTGCCGGAGCTATTTCGCGATCGCATTCGCGACGCCCGCTTGGTAGGCTGCCCCGGCTGCTACCCCACCGCTAGCCTGCTGGGCATTGCCCCACTGCTCAAGCAGGGCCTCGCCCAGCCCGAAACTCTCATTATCGATGCCAAATCTGGCACCTCTGGTGGTGGACGGGTAGCCAAAACCAGCATGCTGCTCACCGAGGCCAGCAACTCCTTAGGGGCCTACGGCGTCGCCCGTCACCGCCACACGCCAGAAATTGAAGCAATTTGCACGGGTTTGGCCAGCCAGGAGGTGATGGTGCAGTTTACGCCCCACCTGATTCCTATGGTGCGGGGCATTTTGGCCACCATCTACGCCACTCTGCGCGACCCCGGCCTGGTGCGCGACGATCTGCTCACCATCTACAGCGCCTTCTATCGATCTTCCCCCTGGGTGACAGTGCTGCCCAGCGGCACCTACCCCCAAACCAAGTGGGCTTGGGGCACCAACCGCTGTTACATCGGCCTTGAAACTGACCCGCGCACCGGACGGGTGATTGTCATGTCGGCGATCGACAACCTGATGAAAGGCCAGGCATCTCAAGCTGTGCAATGCTTCAACCTGATGATGGGCCTCGAAGAATCTCTTGGTCTACCGACCACTACCTTTTACCCCTAAGTTGGCCTTTGTTCGGCGCTACTTGTGGTCCTCCCGGCTTTTCCAGACATCACGGGATGACCCTGAGTACGTTAAAGTCCCTCGCCCTATCTTCGATGCCTGGACCGGGTTGCTCTGCCATGCCGCTTGATGGGATAGGCATCAGGGACTATCAAAGAGGGTTAATGCGGGTTTAGATGGCTGTCAGATTGCCTACTTTTGCTCTAGCTGCCTCTGCTACGACTTCAATCAACTGAATTGGATCAATGGGTTTGGAGAGGAATTGTTGGAAGCCACCTGCGAGTGCTTGATCTCGAGCTTCTTGCTTGGCAAAGGCAGTTAGGGCGATCGCCGGGATTGTCCTCCCCCGTTCTTGTTCAACCACCCGAACTCGTTGCAGTAGTTCATAACCATTTTCGTCGGGCATGGCAATGTCACTTAACAACACATCGGGGTGCGAGTGTTGCAGATAATCTATCACCTCTTGTCCACTCGCCACCGCTGTGACTTGAGCACCCGCTAGCTCCAGCGCGGTCACTAGATAGTTTCGATTATCAAGATTGTCATCTACTACCAAAACTGAGATATTCTCTAGGGCTAAATTGCTATGCAATGACTCCGGGTTTGGTGTCTCGGAAGATGGGTCAAGTTGGGTTGAAATGTGCAACGGCAGCAAGATAGTAAAGGTCGTGCCTTTGTCCTTGCCCTCGCTGGCAGCGTCAATCTTGCCGCCGTGAAGCTCAACGAGCTGGCGGACGATCGCCAATCCTAGCCCTAACCCATCATGAGAACGGGTGGAAGACGAATCTGCTTGGCGAAAGTATTCAAAAACCTGAGGTAGAAAGTCAGAGTCAATGCCGATTCCGGTGTCAGCTACAGCGATTTGGGCAAATGCAGTGATTGGTGAGGGGTGTTGGGTCGTTTGTTGTGACTCTTGGTCTCTGCTAATTATCCATGACTCATCGCCCGTGATTCGCTTTAACCCCACCTCAACCTGCCCACTTTTTGGCGTGAATTTAATGGCGTTTGAGAGTAAGTTGCGAAGGATTTGCTGTAGGCGCTGCAGGTCGCCGCTGACGATGCAGGGATCGGAGGTAAACTCACCCGTCAGTTGAATACCTTTTTCGTTTGCGGCAGGACGAATGGACTCCAGTTCGTCTGAAATCAAATTGAGTAAATTGACCGGCTGTTGATGAATTTTCACTCTGCCGCTGGTAAGGCGGGCGACATCCAGGATGTCATCAATGAGTTGCGCCTGAGATAGGGCATTGCGATTAATAGTTTCGAGCGCACGGCTCTTCGCGCTCTCGTCAAGTTTGCCTGCTAGCAATAGTTTTGACCAGCCTAAGATCGCGTTGAGCGGGGTTCGTAGTTCATGGGAAACGATCGCTATGAATTCATCTTTCATGCGGTTGGCAGATTCTGCTTGTTGACGAGCAAGCTGTTCCTGGATAATCTCGACCTTCTGCATGGCTAATTCCGCTGATTGCCGCTGGATCTCCTGAGTCTTTTTGAACAATTCAACAAATACAGAGACTTTGGAAATGAGAATTTCGGGGTTAAGCGGTTTGAGCAAATAATCCACTGCTCCTAACGCGTAGCCCTTCATCTGGAACTGATCGTCGGTGCCAAAAGCGGTGACGAAGATGATTGGTGTATGTTGCGATCGCTCTCGCTGCCGAATGAGGGATGCGGTTTCAAATCCATCCATTCCTGGCATTTCCACATCTAGCAAAATTGCGGCAAAATCCTGATTCAGCAGACATCGAAGCGCTTCTTTTCCGGAGTGGGCTATTACGAGGTTCTGCCCCAATTTGCACAAGATTTCTTCTAGGGCGATCAAGTTTTCTACGCGATCGTCAACCAGAAGAATGTTGGCTTTGAGTTCAAAGGGCATGGTGTGGAGAATTGGAGGACGGAGAGGACGAACTGTCAAACAAAGTATGAATTGAGGGTGAGAGCAGCCCAGTTCCCACCCTCTAGCACCTAGTCTCTAGATCGGGAGAGCCAGACTCGTAGTAGTGACAGCAGTTGCTCCATTTCGACCGGTTTAGTAATGTAATCGGTTGCCCCTGCTTCTAGACATTTTTCGCGATCGCCTTTCATGGCTTTGGCCGTGAGGGCAATCATCGGCAGATCGGCAAACTGACTAATCTGTCGGATTGCCCCCATGGTTTCGTAACCGTCCATGCCAGGCATCATAATATCCATCAGTACCACATCAATGTCAGGATTTGCCTGCAAAATACTGATGCCATCTTGGCCGCTTTCGGCGTAGAGAACCTGCATTTGCTGACGCTCTAACAGGCTGGTAAGGGCAAAGATGTTGCGAACGTCATCATCCACGATCAGCACTTTTTTGTCCGCCAGAATCGGATCGTTCCGCCGTAGTTGCTCTAGCATCAACCGTTGTTGATCAGGGAGGTTTGCCTGAATTCGGTGGAGGAACAAACTGGTTTCGTCGAGCAGGCGTTCGGGCGATCGCGCATCCTTGATGATCAAGATGTCGGACAGGCGATGCAGTTCTGTTTCTTCCTGAGCAGTTAGATCTTTGCCCGTGTAGACGATGATCGGCAGTCGACCTAAGTTTGGTTCGCGCTTGATCTGTTCGAGTAGCTCAAAATCCTTAGCGTCGGGCAGCAGCAGATCGAGCACTATACAATCAAACTGTTGGGCGCGAATAGCGGCTAGGGTTTCGGCAGCGGTTGCAACTGCCGTGATGCTGACATCGCTATTTCCAATCAAATCGACGATGCTTTGGCGTTGCTGGTCGTCGTCTTCTACCACTAGCAAGCTCTTAACTAACCGTTCCACAAACTCTTTCATGCTTGCCAGGGCATTGAGCAGAGATTCACTGCTGACGGGTTTTTGGAGGTAGGCGATCGCACCCTGCCGCAAGCTGCGATCTTGCCCATCTTCCACGGTCATAATGTGAACCGGAATGTGGCGGGTATCAGGGTCGTGCTTAAGGTAGTTCAGCACGGTCCAACCGTCCAAAACGGGTAACCGGATGTCAAGCATGATGGCAGAGGGTTGAAAGTCTCGCGCCATCTGTAGTCCCACATCTCCCCGGGTGGCCACTAAGCCTTTGAAACCGTGTTCCCGCGACAGATCGAGCAAAATGCGGGCGAAGTTAACGTCATCTTCGATGATGAGCAAAGAGCGATCATCGGGTTGGATCGAAACGCGATCGTCTTCTAGAGTTGGATCAACTGAAAAGGTACCTACTTGCGTTGCGGTGACCGGAATAGCGGCTCGGATTCCCTCTGACGCGGTGGGTGACGTGACTTCTGTGGGGTGCAGGGCGATCGTCGAGCTGACCGGGTAAGCCGTGGAGCCATTTGGATTGGGCGCCCTGCGGGCTTCTACCGGAATGGTTCTCTGCTCCCTACCTTCCCGTCTGCCTGTCTCCCCGTTCTCTTGGCGATCCACATAGGTCAATGGCAAATATAGGGTAAACGTACTGCCTTGACCCAGTTCACTCGTCAGGCGAATTTCGCCTCCCAAGAGTTGGGCGATTTCTCGGCTAATCGACAAGCCCAACCCGGTGCCCCCATAGCGGCGGCTCGTTGTCCCATCTTCCTGCTGGAAGGCTTCAAAGATAATCTGCTGTTTCTCTGGAGCAATGCCGATGCCCGTATCGGTCACCGCAAAGGCAATCACCTGATCCGCCTGATTTAATCTGGCTTTCTCTAGACTCCAGCCTTGGGTGACAACGCTGATTTCTAACTCTACTTGTCCCCGCTCTGTGAACTTGAAGGCGTTTGCCAGCAAGTTTTTCAACACCTGTTGCAGCCGCTTGGCATCGGTGTAAAGGGTGCGTGGCAGTTGCTCGCTGAAGTGCATGTGAAAATCGAGTTTGCGATCGATGGCAACCTGACGGAAGGTACGCTCTAGATGCACTTGCAGATCGGCAAACAGGATAGGCTCGGCATTCACTGAAATTGTGCCGGATTCGATCTTCGCTAGATCGAGGATGTCGTTAATTAGCCCTAGCAAGTCATTTCCAGCAGAGTAAATGGTTTGAGAGTATTCGACCTGTTTGTGGGTCAAGTTGCTCTCAGTGTTGTCGGACAGGAGCCGTGCCAGAATCAGCAAGCTGTTAAGCGGAGTGCGGAGTTCGTGAGACATGTTTGCCAGAAACTCAGATTTGTATTTGGAAGTTAGTGCTAGCTGTTCAGCTTTTTCTTCCAAAGACAATCGCGCCTGCTCGATTTCGCTGTTTTTGCGCTCTACTTCGCTATTCTGCGTCGCCAAGAGTTCGGCTTTTTCTTGCAGTTCTTCGTTGGTCCGTTGTAGTTGCTCTTGCTGACTCTTGAGTAAGTCTTCTGACGCTTTCAAGGATTGCGCCTGTTGTTCCAAACGACGGTTGGTGTCGGTGAGTTCAGTTTGTTGACCTTGCATTTCTTCCGCCAGGGATTGGGACTGTTTCAGCAGTTCCTCGGTTCGCATACTGGCGGCGATCGTGTTGAGGACGATCGCTATACTCTCCGTCAGTTGATCGAAAAATGTCAGATGAATTTCGTTGAATCGGTTGAACGATGCCAACTCGACTACGGCCGTCACCTGGCCCTCAAACAGAACGGGCAACACGACCACATTCATCGGCGAAGATTCACCCAGTCCAGAGTTGATCCTGATGTAGTCTGAGGGCACCTCAGTGACTAGAATTCGCTCTTTCTCCAGGGCACATTGTCCGACCAATCCTTCGCCGAGATAGAAGCGATTTGCCAGACTCTTGCGCTCTCGATAGGCGTAGGTACTGAGCAGTTTTAGGAAGGGGGGATGCATCTCGCTGGTTTCTAGCAGGTAGAATACGCCGTGTTGGGCAGATACCAGGGGAGCCAGTTCGGACAAGATCAGCTTGGAAACGGTTTCCAGGTCGCGCTGGCCCTGCAACATCCGCGTAAATTTTGCCAGGTTGGTTTTGAGCCAGTCTTGCTCGATGTTTTTCTGGGTAGTTTCGCGCAGGTTGGCGATCATCTGGTTGACGTTGTCTTTCAGGATGGCAACTTCGCCTTGGGCCTCAACCGCAATCACCCGCGTCAAATCGCCCTTGGTCACGGCGGTGGCCACTTCGGCGATCGCTCGTACCTGGGTCGTCAAGTTTGCCGCCAGTTCGTTTACGTTGTCGGTCAGATCGCGCCAGGTACCTGATGCACCCGGCACTTTCGCCTGACCCCCTAATTTTCCTTCGATTCCTACTTCCCGCGCTACGGTTGTCACCTGGTCAGCAAAGGTTGCCAGCGTGTCGATCATCTCGTTGATCGTGTCGGCCAGGGTTTCAATTTCCCCTTTGGCATCCAACATCAACTTCTGTTTTAGGTTGCCGTTGGCTACGGCGGTCACGACTTTAGCGATGCCTCGGACCTGCGCCGTCAGGTTGCCAGCCATTGAGTTTACGTTATCGGTCAGATCTTTCCAGATGCCCGCTACGCCAATCACCTGCGCTTGACCGCCCAGTTTTCCTTCAGTTCCCACTTCCCGCGCCACCCGCGTTACCTCGGAGGCAAAGGAACTCAGCTGATCGACCATCGTGTTGACGGTATTTTTCAGTTCAAAAATCTCACCACGCACATCCACGGTAATTTTCTTAGACAGGTCGCCGTTAGCGATCGCGGTCGAGACCTCGGCAATATTCCGCACCTGCGCCGTCAGGTTGCCTGCCATCGAGTTTACCGAGTCGGTCAAATCTTTCCAGGTGCCGGCCACACCAGACACCTGCGCCTGTACACCCAATTTCCCTTCGGTTCCCACTTCACGCGCCACCCGCGTTACCTCAGAGGCGAAGGAGTTGAGCTGATCCACCATAATGTTGATGGTGCTTTTCAGATCGAGAATTTCGCCTTTTACGTCTACCGTAATTTTCTTGGAGAGATCGCCGTTCGCCACCGCCGTTGTCACTTCGGCAATGTTTCGCACCTGCGCCGTCAAACTACCTGCCATGAAGTTTACCGAGTCGGTCAGATCTTTCCAGGTGCCAGCCACCCCAGGAACTTGCGCCTGTACGCCCAACTTCCCTTCAGCGCCTACTTCCCGCGCCACCCGCGTTACTTCCGAGGCAAAGGAATTTAACTGATCCACCATCGTATTGACGGTGTTTTTCAGTTCCAAAATTTCGCCTTTGACATCCACCGTGATTTTCTTGGACAGGTCGCCATTGGCCACGGCAGTCGTCACGGCCGCGATGTTCCGCACCTGGGCCGTCAAACTGCCGGCCATAAAGTTTACGGAATCGGTTAGATCTTTCCAGGTGCCGGCAACGCCACGGACATCAGCCTGCACACCCAGTTTGCCTTCGGCTCCCACTTCTCGTGCTACCCGCGTCACCTCAGAGGCAAAGGAGCTGAGTTGGTCCACCATGATGTTGATGGTGTTTTTCAGTTCCAGAATTTCACCTTTCACCTGCACGGTAATCTTCTTAGACAGGTCACCGTTGGCGATCGCCGTTGCCACATCAGCAATGTTTCGCACCTGCCCGGTCAGGTTGCCCGCCATCGAGTTCACATTGTCGGTCAGGTCTTTCCAGGTGCCGGCAACGCCAGGAACTTGCGCCTGCACGCCCAGCTTCCCTTCCGTTCCCACTTCCCGGGCTACCCGTGTCACCTCAGAGGCAAAGGAACTGAGTTGATCCACCATCGTATTGATCGTGTTCTTCAGTTCCAAAATTTCGCCTTTAACATCCACCGTGATTTTCTTGGACAAATCGCCGTTTGCCACCGCCGTTGTGACATCGGCAATATTCCGCACCTGCGCCGTCAGGTTGCCCGCCATCGAGTTGACCGAATCGGTCAAATCCTTCCAGGTTCCGGCAACGCCGCGCACCTCTGCCTGTACGCCCAGTTTTCCTTCGGTTCCCACTTCCCGCGCCACCCGCGTCACCTCAGAAGCAAAGGAGTTGAGTTGATCCACCATGATGTTGATGGTGCTTTTCAGATCCAGAATTTCACCTTTTACATCCACCGTAATTTTCTTGGATAGGTCGCCATTTGCCACGGCAGTTGTGACTTCGGCAATGTTCCGCACCTGAGCTGTCAAACTACCCGCCATGAAGTTTACTGAGTCAGTCAAATCCTTCCAGGTGCCGGCAACACCACGCACTTGCGCCTGCCCACCCAGTTTTCCATCGGCTCCCACTTCTCGCGCCACCCGCGTCACCTCAGAGGCAAAGGAGTTCAACTGATCCACCATCGTATTGACGGTGTTTTTCAGCTCCAGAATTTCACCCTTGACATCCACCGTGATTTTGCGGGACAAGTCGCCGTTGGCGATCGCCGTTGCCACCTCAGCAATGTTTCGCACCTGTCCGGTCAAATTTCCCGCCATCAGGTTCACGTTGTCCGTCAGGTCTTTCCAGGTGCCGGCAACGCCAGGAACTTCCGCCTGCACGCCTAACTTGCCTTCAGTTCCCACTTCCCGGGCCACCCGCGTCACCTCAGAGGCAAAGGAGTTGAGTTGATCCACCATCGTGTTGACGGTGTTTTTAAGCTCCAGAATTTCACCTTTTACATCGACCGTGATTTTGCGGGACAAGTCACCGTTGGCGATCGCCGTTGCCACTTCGGCAATGTTTCGCACCTGTCCGGTCAAGTTACCGGCCATGAAGTTTACCGAGTCGGTCAAGTCTTTCCAGGTGCCAGCCACGCCGCGCACCTCTGCCTGTCCGCCCAACTTCCCCTCAGCTCCCACTTCTCGCGCCACCCGCGTTACTTCTGAGGCAAAGGAGTTGAGTTGATCCACCATTGTGTTGATGGTGCTTTTTAGGTCGAGAATTTCACCTTTGACATCGACCGTAATCTTCTTGGACAAATCACCGTTCGCCACAGCCGTCGTTACTTCGGCAATGTTCCGGACCTGCGCCGTCAGGTTGCCTGCCATTGAGTTCACGGAGTCCGTCAAATCCTTCCAGGTGCCAGCCACACCAGGAACTTGCGCTTGTACACCCAGCTTTCCTTCGGTTCCCACTTCCCGCGCCACCCGCGTTACCTCAGAGGCAAAGGAGTTGAGTTGATCCACCATGATGTTGATGGTGCTTTTCAGGTCGAGGATTTCGCCTTTGACATCGACCGTAATTTTCTTGGATAGGTCGCCATTAGCCACAGCGGTCGTCACTTCGGCAATGTTCCGGACCTGCGCCGTCAGGTTCCCCGCCATCGAGTTCACGTTATCGGTCAGATCTTTCCAGGTTCCGGCAACCCCTTTTACTTCTGCCTGCACGCCCAACTTGCCTTCGGTTCCCACTTCCCGCGCTACTCGCGTCACCTCAGAAGCAAAGGACTGAAGCTGATCCACCATCGTGTTAACGATTTGTGCCGTTTGCAGAAACTCCCCTTGCAGCGATCGCCCTTCAATCTCCGTTGCGATCGCTTGCGACAGGTCACCATTTGCCACGGATCGGATTACCCGTGTAATCGCCGCCATTGGCTGCACCAGATCCACAATCAGCGTGTTGATTGAGCCTTCACAGGCTTTCCACGATCCTTTTGCTCCACCTAACGAAGCCCGTTCATTCGTCTTGCCCTCTTTCCCCACCACTCCACTGATCCGCTCTAGCTCCGTTGTGATCTGCTCGTTCCTGTCAATGATGTCGTTGAGCGTATCGGCAACTTTTCCTGCGATACCCGTCTGATCGACGGGCATTCGCACTGAGAAATTTCCTTTCTTCACTTCAGTCAAAACCTTAAGCAGTTGCTTCAGGTCGAAGCTATTGGTCTCAGTGAGGGTTTGAGCGGTTGTCATAGACTTCTACGGCTGCTTTTGGTGAGGATGGTGATTAAAGGATGATGCTGGATCCAATTTCGCAAGTTGCCCCTTATCCCCCAACCCCTTCTTGCTTTTTGGAAGAAGGGGAGCCGGATTTAAAGTCCCTCTCCCAAAGCGGGAAAGAGACTTAGGGTGTAGCTTGCTTCCCGTCCGCTAAGCGTTCCGCAGGAAAGGGCAGGCTGCAAAAGTGGAATGCACCGATGACGCTCGAGACAGTGAGGTAGTAAGTTTCTACAGCGAAAGGCTTTTCAAAGGACAACCACACTCCCCCTTATGGATCATCTACCGCAAAGGATAGAATCGGCTTCATACCTTGGATAGAAGGCTAAATTTTCATCGATCAGTCTAAAGAGAGATGTCGATGCAGCAGTTTTAGCCCAACTTAGGTAAGTTACCCACTATGCTTAAATTTACACAATAGTTGTTTGCAGGCTGTATAGCGAGTAGTTGGCAATGGATTGTAATTACATTTCAGACTGTTAGTTACCTATTGCCTATATCACCCCCCCTACTAACTCACCTTCTAATACACAATTCCCTTGAACGATCAATCCTTACCTAATGAATCGACTCAGTCGGGAATCAATCTACCCCAGCTGGTTGAGGCCGTAGTTCAAGCTGTAACAAAAGTCGGTGAAAGCCGGGACCTAGACACTGCCCTAGCCATTCGAGATGAAATCCGGCGCTTGCCGGACGAGCTAGTGACAGAGATTTTGAATCAACTGATTCTAAGATTAATTTTTATTGATCCCTCATTATGTCGCTGGTTCGTGCTAGATGGGTTTTTGCATGGTGCTGATCTAGATGCAAAAGCCGATGTCGCCGAGCGAATTAACGTATTGATGACAGATTTGCAATCGCAGCAAAATTGATTCTCCGTACATTAGTCCAAGCTTTTTTGCCTATTGAAGGTTGTGAGTGAGTCAGCAATGCAGGATGTTTTGAATCAAATAGACTGATTCACATTCATCGGCTTAAGATTTTTCCCCACTCACACAGTTACCTTGCTTGGCAAACCCCATCAAGTTCAGAGGTGAAGCAAGTAGGACTGCAAGCATTGCATCCAGTGGGAGCTCGCGCTTACCGTCTAGGCTCGCCTAATCTGTCCAGACCACTTGCCGTTCTGACTTAGTGCGATATCCCGTTTGCTCCTGAATCACTCGCCCAGCTTGAGTCGGGTCAAAGTAGCGATCAAAATCGGCTCTCAGGCGGGCGTGGGTTACCTCTGCTTGGTCAAGCTCATCGCGCACTACTTCGAGCTGCTGCACCTGATTTTGAAGATAAGGCACCAATCGCACCAGCGATACAGCTGCTACCAGCCCCAAAAAACAGTTCACCCCTAGCCGAGCACTCAGCTCAAACACGGGGGTATGACGAGCCAGGCGTCGCCAAGGTTCTGGCTGCCGCCGTCCTCGTCGCCGCTGAACAGGCATTCGATTTGCGGAAGACGTAGGCAGCGGGCTACGAGATCGGGAATGGCGCATGGGGTAAGTGCTTGAAGCTGGCTTTTATTATGCCTGAGAACAATGAGAATAAACCTCATCTGCCCTTAGAAGTAGGCGTTTTACCTTTGGGCAATCATAAAATCTCTAACCTCAGCTAGAAACTATGCTTCGAATTGCCTTTAAACACCTAAGCATTACGAAAAGCCGGGAGTTGAGTTAGGGGTTAAGGCATAATGAAGGTAATGGATTCCCTACCCCATGCCCCGACGCATTTTTATTGGCGATATACACGGTCACTTCGACGGCCTTCAGCGGCTGTGGGATGCGATCGCCCCAGAACCCGACGATAAAGTCTACTGTGTCGGCGACCTCATCGATCGCGGCCCTAAGAGCGCTGACGTAGTGGACTTTGTGCGTCGTCACGCCGCTGGCTGTGTGCGGGGCAACCACGAGCAGCTGATTCTAGATACCTTTGTCGACGGCAAAATCAATCCTCCCACCCTCCAGGGCTGGATCTTTAGCGGTGGCCAAGCCACCCTTAGCAGCTACCACGGGTCCGCCGCCACCCTCGAAGACCACCTCGACTGGCTACGCCAGCTGCCCCTCTACATTGACCTAGGCGATCTGTGGCTGGTGCATGCCGGGGTCAACCCCATGCTGCCCATCGCCGAACAGAGCAGCTACGAAATGTGCTGGATTCGCGAAACCTTTCACAGCAGCCTGACACCCTTTTTCTCCGACAAGCTGATCATCACGGGCCACACTATTACCTTTACCTTCCCTGGCGTAGACCCTGGTCAAATTGTTGCCGGGCGTGGCTGGCTCGATATTGACACGGGCGTCTACCATCCCCGCAGCGGCTGGCTCACTGCCCTCGACTGGGATAACCAGATCGTCTACCAGGTAAATGTGTTTGAGCCGATTGAACGGGTGCGATCGTGCGCCGAAGCAATTACCTATCTCGACCCTACGCTGATCAAAAAACGCCCCCGCGATATGGCCAGCCGCGCCGCGTTTTAGCCCGCCAGTTCCCGTAGAAGACATGTTATGGGTAGAATTCTTACCCAGGCGCGACCTATGCTTTTATTTCAGCGTTCAGTTTTGGCCGGGACGACTAAAATACTGAGTTAAGTTGGTGGCGAAACGAAACGGCTCTAGCCAGATCAAGCTCTTGGTCAAGCGCAGTTATCGCCGAGCATAGGGTTCCAGTCGGCCATAGGAGAATGCATTGTGTTTACTGGCCTAGATCTGGTTGTGATATTGCTGGTGTTTTCCGCGTTCTTTTATGCAACGGGCTCTAGCAAAGGCTCGGAGTTTAAGCTGGAGCCACTGACGCTACTGGTAGTAGCGATTGTGGTGGGGATGGTAGCAGTTTCGCTTTTGAACCGCTGAGCTACAAGAGGCTCTCAAGGGGCGGCTATAGAAAAATTGACAGGGGCCGCAGAAAACTGGCCAGACTATTGTAAGCATCCTGAATGCGATCGCCCTCCAGCACCACTTCTTCGGTGGGGTACTTTTGCAGCACCTCTAGGAGGGTAATGTGGCTATCGTCACTGGCAGATAGCACTAGGGCCGATCGCAGCGCCTGGCGATCGGCCTCGCCTGTACTCGTATGAATAGAGTCGCCGAGCTGATCGAGGGCCCACTCTCCAAGGCCGCTGTTGAGGGAGCGATCGAGCACGACCGAGTCGGCGGGTAGAGGACGAGTCAGCAGCGATCGCAGCTCTGCTGGGTTCTGCCCCGCCTGGTTAAGCAGTCCATCGAGCGACCCAGAGGAGTCACCGGTTTCAGCTAGGGCAGTCAGTAACGCCACAGGCACCGTTCGGCTAAACCCCCGGTAGTTGAGACGCACCGACTCAGCTGCCCCCGCTGGAGCAACCAGTGCTCCAAAGCCTAAGCTGGTTAACGCCACTGCCGTTAAGACTTGACGGGTTCGATGTTGCATCGCGACCTCCTACCGATTTATCTGCTGACGCCAGGGCAATCCCAAAGGTTGCGGCCCTGGCTCATGTGATCAGTATAACGAGGCCGACGGAGTCGCCCAGGGAACCTGTGCGAGATAGCAATTTGGCACATAGTGCTGGCCCACTAATTTCAGCCACCCAACTGCGTGCTGAGGGAATAGCACCAGCGATGGAGTGGGCGGAGCCTGAGCGTTAAACACCCTGCATTTTCTATTTTCGAAGGGGTTGGGCTAGCATTGTGAGCGATTACCCTTGAACTTCCTCTAAATACTTAATTACTCGTTTTTTATTACCAGCAGGAGAAAGCCTTGCTAGTTCTGCTGCCTCAGTACTATAGGGATTATTTGAATAGCCGAACGAAAACCACAAATCATGTCCCTGCCCCGTCAGTAGGTCTATTGTTTTGCTGCCGCAACCGATAAAAAGCTCTCTCAACCTATTACGAATGTTGTTTGACCTCCCTACATAGACAGGTAGATCCTCCGCAGTTTCATCGTAAATCACATAGATGCCTTCTATTTCCGGTACTGAGTTTATATGAACACTAGCAAAAGGCTTAACTTCACTTCCTCTCATCGCTCTCTCCTTAAGTGCATGGAAAACTTATTTATCGCTGCCAAAAAGGATCAACCAATATCGAACTTAATCCATGCAACCCTGTGAGAACGGCCTTATAGAGACGCTCCTGACTACAATCTTTATGCCATGTTCAAGAGCCAACAAAAATGCTGCGATCATTGATTGACTCAATTCTAGAAAGCGGATTGACCATTAAATCAATCATCGTTGAGGTTGATTTAATCATCCGTTGTAGACACTATGCCGTTTAATCGTTAAAAAGTTCTGATACTAACGGCATAATCTTCACCTCCATAAAACTTACCTTCCTAAGGGAAGGCAGGTATCTCATTATGGTTTGTAAATATAATGAGCCACGTCTCTACTGGTAACTCAGTATATTTGCGGCTATTTAGTGATTTTTGAGCGAGTGAATTAGTCATTACGCCGTAGGATGAACTGAATTGAATCAAGGGATTAACTAGTCACTGAGGCTGATGGGTAAGAGGCGAGACAGGTTAAAAGCATCGCTGAAGGGGCTAGAGCTAGTTGAGTCCAGCATTCGTCAACAGGGATGGGGACGACAATCGGCGGCTTGGTACGATCGCGCCCATGTTTCCCTAGCTACCCTGCGACGGTTTTGGCAGCGGATTCCAATTAGTGCCGATTATTTCAAAGCTATTTGTGAAGCGGCCCAGGTCGACTGGCAACAGGTGGCCGATCGCACCTCCGCACCCGCAAAATCAACGCACTCGGCCAACTACTACAGTGAAGTTTGGGTTGGGCGGGCCACCCTGCTAGATGAGTTAGTGGAGCGCAGCCAAAACCACTGTCGTCTACTGCTAATCACGGGCATGACCGGGGTCGGCAAAACGGCTTTGCTCAATCAGTTGCGCCAGCGGTTAGAAACGGCCTTTCCTAACCAGCGCTGCATCACCTTTGACGATCGCGATCAAACCGGCTTTAGCCAAATCGCCCCTTCCCTGACCGACAGTGTTGTAGAAACAGCCTCTCTCTCGCCTGGGGAAAGAGTGAGCACCGTGGTAAACCATTTGGCGATTCAGCCCAGCTTGCTGGTGCTAGACGGGCTAGAAGCGACACTTCGGGGTAATGAAGAAACCGGCTGGAGCGAATTTAAGGACGTCGAGTGGAAGCAGTTTTTCCATCGGCTTTTGGCGGCTCAAGCGTGCAAGAGCGTGGTGTTAGTGGCGACGCAGGAGTTTCCGGTCGAGCTGCGATCGCTGGGCAGCCGTTATCAGCCCGTTTGGCACTGCGCTCCCTTAAAAGGGTTAGCACCTCCGGAGCAAATGCTGTTGTTTCGCCAACTGGGGCTAGAGCCCGAGGCCGATAGCGCGGCCCAACAGCAACTGCGCCGCATTGGAACTGCCTACGAGGGCCACCCTCTCACCCTACAAATCATTGCGGGAGAAATTCTCAACGCTCCCTTTCATGGCAACTTCGCTGCCTACTGGGGCACCTACGGCCAAGAGATTGAGCGGCTAGAGCAGGTTGCCCAGACCATGTCCGTGGAGGGAGAGGACGATTCGCTCAGACTTGACTCCTATACCCGGCATTTGCGGCAAATTGTGCGTCAGCGCGTTGAAGTCAGCTTTGACCGCCTGCGGCAAGAGGTGCCTTTGGCCTACTGGCTGCTCTGTCTGGGGTCAGTCTATCGTCGCCCGGTGGTAGAGGCCTTTTGGCTCAATCTGTTAGCCCCCCTACAACCCAATATCGACCAGCAGCAGCTCATGCTAGACGCGCTCATCGATCGCTACCTAGTAGAAGACCTTGTAGAGCAAGACCAACTGCATCTGCGCCAGCACAACTTAATCCGCAGCCTTGCCCTGAGCCATCTGCGTCACCTAAAAGCCCGCCATGACAACACTACCAGCCCCTAAGTACAGCACTCTGGAGGCTATGCCCCTAGAGTGCCTAATTGCCCACACCCTGGAGGGCGATCTGGTTATGTTGCGACCCAGCCAGTTAGCCGATCTGCCGGCTATAGATCTTTCATCGCCCTGGGTGTATGCCCACTACATGGCGATCGTGCAGTGGCTGAGTCACTACGAACCTCACAGCCAGACTCCTTTAGCCCAGGTGAGGGGCTGGCTAGAGGCGTTTTATCATGCCTGTGAGGCGGAGCTGTGGCCAATCGCCCAGGCGATCGCCACAGCTCCCGTCAGCGATGGCATCGCTCTTTACCGACAGTTAGGGCTGTGGGGGCACCGCCGTGAGCAGGTCGAGCTATGTGAGGCCTTATTAAATCAGGTAGGTCAAGGTTTGCAGACCGAGCTGCGCCAGTTAGCAGGGTACTGCTGGCAGCAGTTGGGGGTCTACGACAAAGCCAAACACCACTACGAAATTCTGTTAGCAGAAAGTCGAGCCCAACCCAATCTGCGGTTGGAGGTAGAGGCTCGCCGTGGTCTGGTCGATTTGGAGATGGAATGCTTGCGCTATCGCCCTGTCATCAAAGAACTAGAAGCGATATTACCCCTGGCCCAAACCTTGGCGGCCTGGGAAACAACGACCAAAGTTTTGCAGCAGCTAGCCCTGGCCTATGGCTACACCGGGCGCACTCGCCGCAGTCTTGAGGTATTGCAGGAGGCGTTGGTCCTGGCCCAAACTCATCGGCTTTCAGCCCAAGAAACGGCTACGCTACACCATTTTGCCAAGGTGCACGAATGGCGTGGTGAACCGGAGAAAGCGTTGCCTTACCTCAACCAGTGTCTAACGTTGGGCCAAAACCAAAACAATCTGACGCTGCAAGCCGATACCCTGGTAGGACTTTGTCGGTGTTCTTTTCTAAGCCATAACCTAGAGGCGGCGATCGCCCACGGGCAGCAAAGTCTCGCTCTCTATCGTGAAATCTACCGCTATAACCGAGAAACTTTAGTCCTCAACGATCTGGGCGTGATTTATGCCTACGGTTTGAGCAACTTTTCTGAGGCCATGACCTACTTCAAACAAGCTGAAGGCATAGCCCGACGCATCGGGGAAGGGAATGGCGCGATCGCAATTGTTACGGCTCACCAGGCCTACTGCTACGCCGCCCTGGGCAAAACCAACTTGGCTCACCAGGCCAGCCAAATTGCCTTGGCGGCAGCAGAGGACGAGGCAGTCGAAGGAAATGTCAAAGCGATCGCCTACGCCTGTCTGGGCAAAGTGCATTGGGAACAACAACACCATTGGCAAGCCCTAGCGTTGGTTTACCGCGCTCTGCGCCTATCGCCCCCCTGGAAAAACATCAATGGTCGTTTACTGCTCCGCAAATTTTGGGAAACCCTGACTCGTCCCCTAGGAAAATGGCGGCTGCTCACCGTTGCGCTGCTAAAAAGAAGGCAAAAAGAAGGTGGATAAACATTGAGGCTAGTGTCCGTGAAGGTCAGTCTGGCAGCAAATTAGCCAACTCCCCACAACTAGGATGTAGCCTGCCCCAACCAGGGCAATGGTACCAAAGGGGAGACCTAGGTCGTACAAGGTGCCTCCTGCCAACAGCCCCAAACTGACGGCGAGGTTTGAGACTGACACCAAAAGAGCGTAGGTAAAACCCTCGGCCAGGGATGGACAGGCAGGCACAACCCGCCCAAACAACCCCAGAAATCCAACAATTCCTAGCAGGCCGCGCAGCAGGTAAACCCCATAGGCCGAATTCACATCATGCATGAAAGCCAGGCTAAGGGTGGCCCCCGCCTGGCCAATTACAGCTAGGCTCAGCAGCGGCAACTGCGGCGCACGCCAAGCCCAGAGCCCAAACCCCAGCGCTCCCAGCGCCGTACCCACCGCTTCTACCGCCTTAAGTTGGCCAACCACCCCATTGTCAAAGCCCAACTCCTGAGTCTGATAGAGGTAATCTACCGGTAGCGGGCTGATCTGTAGCACCACCACCAGGCCAATCAACCGACGTAGTTGAGGTTGTCCCAAGGCTCGGTAAAATTGTTGCCAACTGGCCCGCAGGCGCTGGGTAGAGTCTGGCTTTTCAGGCAGTTTCCAGATCACCAGCACTAGAGAGAACCCTGGCAACAGGGTACTCAGCCAAAAAGTTGTGGGTAGGGCAGCGTGGTCGGCTAACCATCCCCCAGCCAGAAACATCGCCACCGTCGTACTGCCCCACCCTACCCACTGAGCCGCCTGATACACATTTGCTCGCTGTCGCTGCTGCCCTTCTACAACCATCAATCGGTCGGCCAGTACATCCGAGACGGCCACCGCTGTGGAAATGACGCCGACGCCGACCATCAGATCTACAGCGGTGAGTTGCGGCACCAGCCCCAATGCCCCAAACCCCACGACGACTAGGCCATAACACAGGGTCAGGTAGCCTTTAATTCGATACTTTCCCAAGGCAACACCATCGGCTAGCAGCGCCCACAGGGGCTTGGTGAACCAGGGCAGCAGCACCACAGCCTGAAAACTAGCCAGCTGTGTTGCCGAAAAGCCTAGAGCATCCGTCAGATAGGCAGCTACGGGTAAATAGGCCAGCCCTGGATTGCTGCTGGCTGCCTGCACGGCATACAAAAGTGCCATCAACCCCACCAGCGAGCTTTCTTTGAGGCGATGGGGCGTAGCTGGTGCAGTGGCCATGGGCGATCGCAAAAGTCATCAATTTTAATGCCGCTAGTGCCCTTCAGGTTTATACACCTGGCTCTAGCTGCCCGATCGCGTGCTGAGAGAATAGCAGAAGCGATCGGCGCGGGAGATAGTAGACCCATGCAGCACCGGCTGCTGATCGCTGCTGTAGGCCGTATAGCGGTAAACCATGAGAGCGTGGCCCAGGGGCACCTCTAGGTAGCCGCTGAGGTCGTAGTCGGCGTGGGTGCATTCAATCACGCCGTCTAGACGTTCGACCGGAATGCCGTTTTGGGCCAGGGTCGGAAAGGTCATCTGCCGCTGGAATAGGGGGACAAAGGGCTCACCCAATTCGGTGCTTAGGTAAGAGATATCCACCGCCCCGGCGGCGCCATCCATTCGCAAGAGCTTTTTTTGCCGGTACACCTCAGATTTTTCGACAATACCCAGTTCAGCGGCGACGTCAGCGGCGGCAGGCATCGATTCAAAGGCCAGATTTTCAAAGGAGAAAGTGATCCCTTGCCGGGCCATATCTTGCTCTAGAAACACCAGCGGGCTAGAGAGAGAATAGGTGACTTTTTTCTGGGGGGTGACGAAGACGCCCTTGCCTCGATAGGCGATCGCCAACCCCTGGCTAACCAAATTCGCCACCGCTTGGCGAGCCGTGATGCGGCTGACGTTAAAGGTTTCCATTAGCTGGTGCTCGCTGGGCAGGCGATCGCCAGACTTGTACTCCCCCACCTCAATCTGGCGGCGCAGCTTTTCAGAAATGCTGATGTGTAGCGGAGTAGCCATGGTCAGGGAACCATCAACGGACGGCGGACATTCTTCAAAACGGCTTGGTCGCCTCAAATAATTGTGCTAAGCTCACTTGTCATAACAAGCTGAGCGAGGGTCCTTGTGCTGGCCGATTTAGTCAGCAGGTCATTGTGGGAAAAGTGGTTTGAGCAACCGGGCGTTTCGCAACCAGGCTGCTTCCCATTGCTTAATTATCTGACGTTGCCCAAACATTTTCTACCAGAACGTTAACCATGCCTACGAATACTACCCCTGCTGTCGAGTCCAGACCGTTGCCCCCTCAGCCGCGCCAGATTTTATCGGCGGCCGCCTTGGCCATCCTTAACCAGCGATCGAACTGGGCCGGGGCCAGACAGTTTTTGGGCCACTTAACAGTGACGGCCGTCAGCAGCTACCTATGGGCCACCGCTCCCCTTGGGCTGGCGCTGCCCGCTCTAGTAGTCTACGGGGCCAGCCTGGCGCTGATGTTTTGCGCTATGCATGAGTGCTGCCACCGCACCGCCTTTGCCAACCCCCGTCTCAATGACGGAGCAGCCTGGTTGGCGGGGCTGCTGTCGTTTTATAACAGTACGTTTTACAGACGCTACCACAAGTGGCACCACCGCTATACCCAGATTCCCGGCAAAGACCCTGAGCTAGAAGACCACAAGCCAACCAGCTTAAGCAACTACGTCTGGCAAATGAGCGGTATTTCCTGGTGGGTCGGCAAGGTGCGCTGCCACAGCAAAGTCGCCCTTGGGCAGCTAGACGGTCTGTATTACCTGCCCGAAAGCTCCCACGCTGAGGTAGTTCGTTCGGTGCAGCTTCAGTTGCTGACCTATGCAGCAGTGATGGTTGTCTCGACTCTGCTGGGCCAACCGTGGTTTTTGTTCACCCATTGGGTGCTGCCGCTGGCGCTGGGTCAACCCCTGCTGCGGGTTGTGCTGCTGGCCGAGCACACCGGCTGCCCCAACGACGCCAACCCGCTGATCAACACCCGCACCACGCTCACCCTCTGGCCTCTGCGCTGGCTGATGTGGAATATGCCCTACCACGCTGAGCACCACCTCTATCCGTCGATCCCGTTTCAGGCGCTGCCGGCAGCCCATGGACAACTCAAGCCCTACTTTGCCTGCATAGACGCTGGCTATGTGCGAGCCCATCGCAGCATTGCGGCGGATTTTAGCTAATGGGTATGGTCACACCGAGGCGGTTTACGCTTGAGGAATTTTCCCTCCAGTGCGGCGTTGTCCTACCCCAAGTGGAGGTGGTGTATCAGGTCTATGGAGAGCTGAATAGTCACCGTAGCAACGCCATTCTCTACCCCACATCCTACGGAGCCCAGCACACCGATGTTGACTGGCTCGTGCGTCCCGGCGGCATTCTCGACCCCGATCGCTGGTACGTGGTGATGGTCAATATGTTGGGCAATGGTCTTTCAACCTCACCCAGTAATGATCCGGCAGCTGCCCAGCCCGGCGTCTATTTCACCCACTACGACAACGTGCGCACTCAGCATGCCCTAATTACGCAAGAACTAGGAACCGACCAGCTGGCCCTGGTCTATGGCTGGTCAATGGGAGCGCAGCAGGGCTACCACTGGGCGGCCCTCTACCCCGATCGCGTGCAGCGCCTGGCCGCCCTCTGCGGCACTGCCAAAACCACCGAGCACAACAAGCTCTTTCTCTACAGCCTGCGGGCTGCCCTAACGGGCGACCCAACTTGGAACGGCGAACGGTTTGAGGGCATTCCCGATCGCGGCTTTCATACCTTTGCCCAGATCTACGCCAGTTGGGCGGCTTCCCAAGCTTACTACCGGGCGAAGCCCTATCTGGCCTGGGGCTACGACTCCCTTGAAGACTACATTTCGCGCGGCTGGGAGGTGGGCTACCGCAAGCGTGACCCCCACAATCTGCTAGCCATGATCGATACCTGGCTGCGCTGCGATGTGAGCGACAACCCGGTTTACCAGGGCGACTACGCCAAAGCGATGGGGTCAATCACCGCCAAAACTCTGGTTATGCCCGCTACCACCGATCTGTACTTCACTCCTGAGGATTGCGCCGCCGAGGCAGCGCTGATTCCTAACGCCGAGTATCGGCCTATCCCCTCGATCTGGGGCCATCGGGCGGGCAACCCCTACCAAAACCCTGAAGACGAGGCGTTTATTCAGGAAGCGATCGCAGCGCTTTTGAGTCAATGACCCTTTCGGTTAGGGTTCAATCTGCACCGACGGTTCGCACTGCACCGGAAAGTTCACCGAGTTGGCAATAAAGCACTTTTGATGGGCCTGCTCGTGAAGTTGTGCCGCCAGCTCTGAGTCGCTCTCCGGCATAATTGTCACGATGGGCCGGAGCAAAACCTTAGAAAACTGCCCGCCGCCGTCCCCTGATTCCATCATCGTGCCGATCGGGTAGTCGACATAGCGGGTGACAATCACCTTGGCCTCGGCACACAAATGCAGATACCACAGCATGTGGCAGCTCGACAGCGAGGCGACCAGCAGCTCTTCGGGATTGTATTTGGTTTTGTCGCCCCGAAAGACTGGGTCGGCAGAGGCTGCGATCGCCGGTTTGTCGGCAACGGTGATAGTGTGAGCGCGATCGTAGGTGCCGTAACTCTGGGTGCCCGACCCGGTGTTGCCTGTCCAAGTCACTTCCACCCGGTAGAGATGGGGCTTTGATTTGGTCATACTAGTCCTCGCCAGTGCAGCGCTCGTTGTTCCATCGTTTTCACAAACTCGTCTTTGCCATCCATGTACCCGTCGATGTCTGTGGGGTACTGCGCCGCCAGGGTGCGCTTGAGTTCGCTGTATTGCTGGGCGCAGTCGGGGTGGGCGATCATAAAGTCGCGAAAGGCCAGGTGCCGCACGACTTCAGGAGCACCAACCGTAAAGGTGTGGACGTGGTGGGTTCTAACTCCCTGGGCGTTGTGTTTCCGAAAATACCGCCGTCCGGGTAGGCCATATTCTCCCATGGCGGTATAGCCGAGGGCTGCCATCGCCGCACTGCAAATATCCACTCGATTGATGTCGTTGGCCTCTACCAGCAGGTCAATCACCGGCTTGGCGTAGATGTGGGGAATGGCGGTGCTGCCGATATGGTAAATGTGCGTTACGTTGTTGCCCAAAGCCAGGGCAACCTGGGCCGCTTCTACCTCAAAATCTTTCAACCACTGGGAGTTTGGGGGGCAAACCTGAACGTATCGCATGGATTACAACAGACTAAAGATCTAGGGAGAGCAAAACGCGATCGCGGCACCAAATGCCGTTTTCATAAATTGGCTCTGGGTAGTTACGCACAAAGTAATCGCGATCGATTGACTCCATTCGAAAGCCCATTTTTTGGTAAAAGGCCAGTTGCCCAATGCCAGCGGTGCCGGTGCCCACAATCATGCGCGTGGCACCTTGCTGACGCGATCGCTCCACGGCTGCCGCCAACAGCAATTTCCCCAACTTTTTGCCCTGGTAGCTAGGGTCGACGGCAATATTCATCACTTCAACCAGCTGTGGAGTGCGATTCAGCAGTACCACTACTGCAATCACAGCATCCCCCGCCATCAACCCCATCACCGTAGATTGGTGAATATAAGCGTCAATCAGCGATCGCGACGGATCGGCATCCAGCAGTAGCGGCCAGGGCCATTCTGCTGGGGTGAGGTCTTTTGCCTGCATAGCCTGTCCAAGCATGGGTGGGCTAGTGTACACAGCAAACGCGAAGAACGAAAACCCATTGAGATATCCCTCAGCAAAAAAGGGCATCCCATGGGACGCCCTTTTTCACAACTACTGTTAAGCCTGAGGGTCTAAGCACCTCAGGGTCAGAAGACTAGTTCTCTAGAACAACCTTAGCTACCATGCCAGCTCCACGGTGGGGAGCGCAGTAGTAGGTGTAGGTGCCAGCAGGCATGTCGCTGGTAAAGGTGGTGGCGTAGTTTTCGCCGGGGGCAAAGGTCAGCTGGGTGTGGGAAATGCTGTCAGCCAGAGCCTTGTCGCCGGGCACACCAGCAGCGTCAAACACGACGTTGTGGGGGGCCATTTTGTTGTTGACCCAGGTCACGGTGTCGCCAGGCTTAACGGTGACGGTGCTAGGCTCAAACACCAGCAGACCCGCATCAGAACCCATTTTCACATCGTAGTTGGTGGCCGCGGCGGGGGCAGAGGCCAGGGTGAGAGTACCCACCACTAACAGAGCAGACAGAATAACCAAGCCCAAACGCTGGGCGGTGCGGAATACACGTTGCATAACTACCTCTAAAGCTCGTATCTCTAGTTCAATCAGTCAGGAGGCCGTTGAACAGCCTTCCTATGGCATATTACCTGCTTTGCGCGGTAACTTGGGGCCTCAGCCCTGGAGTAATTGCCGTCCCCGGCAACCTACAAAACTCTGTAAGCAGAAATCGCAGGTGCAAACTCCAGGGCTTAATCATCAAACGATGGGAAAGCCCCAAAGCAACCTATCCATCCCTAGACTTGAGGAGCAGAGAAGCGGGTTTTACCAGCTCCCCACATGTCGCCAATCACCCTGGGCTGAAGCAGAATATGGCCTGAAATCGCCACGAGATCTTCCTCGGTCAAACTACGCATTTTGGGGAAGATATCAGCACTCTTTTTGCTGGGGTGTACCTGAGAAATATCGCTCAGACCGTCGTAGGTCGTCGGCTCTTTCAGGTAGGCCACCAGGGATTCAAGGTTATCGCGGGGAGGCAAGGAACCGGCTAGGGAGTCCGGATCAAGGCCAACGGTGGGGTTGGTTTTGGTGATCCCCCCGACGTGGCAGGTGCCACAGGCGTAGTTAAACTGGCGACGGCCACGGGTTACCTGCTCCAAAGACAGCACATAGGTGTCTCCGTCGGGATTGAGCTGTACGGTACGGGTGGCTTCATCTAGCTCAGCCGCGACAGCGTCTCCCATGACCAGGTGGCTGACAAAGAAGAGTGCGACCGCAACTAGCCAAATGCATCTCTTCAACATGGTTCTCCTCGAATGTATAGGGCTTGGGTATGAAATCAACACAGCTATGTTAAATCCAACTCAGGCTTTGAAGTTTCCCGTCAGGTAAAACCCCAGGTCTGGGCTTGGATTTAAATGTAATTCAACGGAGTTTTCCCCATTAAATTATTCACGTAATGTCTATCATGCCACCGAAGGGGGCCATTCCCAATGCTCGCCGTTATAAATCGACGCCAATATGGGTTGGCTCTGCGGCATTGAGGCCGTTGGCCCAGGGGGTGTGGTTGTCAACAACAGCGGGGGTAGCAACCGGCTGGTGCAGACGAATTAGCTGCGCCAGGGTCTGCTTGAGCTGGGTGCGCGGCACAATTGAGTCGACAAAGCCGTGTTCGCGCAGGTACTCGGCGGTTTGAAAATTGTCGGGCAGTTTTTCGCGCAGGGTTTGCTCGACAACGCGGCGACCGGCAAAGCCAATGGTGGCTTTGGGCTCAGCCAAAATGATGTCGCCCAGCATGGCAAAGCTGGCGGTAACGCCCCCGGTGGTGGGGTGGGTGAGCACTGGCATATAGAGCAGTTTTGCTGCCTGGTGCTGCTGGAGCGCGCCTGAAATTTTGGCCATTTGCATCAGGCTGAGCATGCCTTCCTGCATACGGGCTCCACCGGAGGCACAGACGATGATCACCGGGCGGCTCGTGGCGGTGCCGCGCTCGATCATGCGGGTGAGTTTTTCGCCGACCACCGAGCCCATGCTGCCGCCCATGAAGCGAAAGTCCATAACGCCGAGAGCGACAGGCAAACCATCTAGCGTACCTAGGCCGGTTTGCACAGCGTCGGTGAGTTTGGTTTTGGCCTGGGTATCGCGCAGGCGATCGCCGTAGCCCTTCCGATCCTTAAACTTGAGCGGATCTTGAGGCTGAATGTGAACATCGAGAGGCTGCCAGGTGTTGGCGTCGATTAGCTGGCGAATGCGCTCGTCGCTGAAGATGCGGTGGTGGTGACCACAGTCGCTACAGACCCACTGATTGGTGCGCAAATCTTTGGTGTAGGTGAGAACGTCGCAGTGTTCACACTTCGTCCAGAGACCGTCGGCAATTTCTCGCTCCTGGCGGTCTTCACTAATGGGACCTGACTTACGGCGATTGGCAAACCAGTCAAACAGAGACATGCGTGGGCTCATCGGCGACAGAACGATCTAAAAGTGTTCGTTTTGAACACAACCCCCATCCTACCGGGTTTGCTCCTTCTTCGATAGATAGGCTCCGATAGATGAGCTGAGTCAGACGTCGGGTTATGACCGCCAATTCGCCGATTTGAGCCATAGCAGAACCAGGGCCAAACCAAGTTTGCAGCCTTTCGTTACTTTGTTGTCATAACGTAAACCCCGTCCCAATCTTCGGGGGGCGGCTGCACCAGGTATTGCCGGGCGCGGCTCAGGTGCACAGTCACAGCTTTGTCGTTGGGGCGCATCTGCTGGGCCTGCTCGAATAGGCGCAGAGCTTGCTCAAACTGCATAGCGGTGTAGGCACTGCGGGCCTGGGCGTAAAGGCCAAGAAAAGCTTTGGTATCGGCGGTCAGCGGGGCGTCGCGCTGGTCGATAAGCTCGTAGATGCCGACGGCGCGCTGTTTGCCTTTAACCTGGGTGCGGTCTAGCTCGCGGGCCCAAATTCTGTCGGCGCAGAGGGCATAGGTGTACTCGCTGATCACGATGTCGCAGCCATACTCTTTGGTTACCCCCTCTAGGCGGGAGCTGAGGTTAACACCATCACCGATGACGGTGTATTCCATTTTGCGTTGGGAGCCAATGTTGCCCGAGACGACTTCACCGGAGCTGACACCAATGCCAATGCGAATTTTGGGCTGTCCTAAAGCCCCTCGCTCGTTATTAAACTTAGCCAGCCGTCGCCGCATGTCGAGGGCGCTCTGCACAGCGGCCCAGGCGTGGTTGGTCAGGGGCAACGGTGCACCAAACACGGCCATCAGCGCGTCACCAATGAACTTATCGAGGGTGCCCTCGAAGTGAAACACCGACTCCACCATGGTTTCGAAGTAGGCGTTGAGCATTTCGACAACTTTGTCGGCTTCCAGGTCTTCGGTCAGGGTGGTGTAGCCGCGAATATCTGAAAAGAGCACCGTGACATCTTTGCGCTCGCCCTTCATCAGCAAATCGTCGCCTAAGGCCATTACTCGCTCGGCGACACCGGGGGTCATGTAGCGGTAGAGAGTGCTCTTCATCCGCTTTTCTTGGCTGATGTCTTCGAGCACGAGCAGGCCGCCCAGCACGCCACCCTCGGGGTTGGTCAGGGGATTGACGGTGAGATTGATGCTGCGCTCAATGATCTGCACCACCTCTTTGGGTACCGGAGCCCCGATCGGATCGCCCCAGGGTCGGTAGATGGCAGGATTGTCGCTGTCGGGTAGGGCCAGTTCAGAGATCGGGTCTAGCTCAGTGCCGGGGCCGGGGGCGATCGCCACCCGCAAACTCTGCTCTGGCACGTAGTGGCGCGCTCCAGTACTGAGGCTGTCTTCAATGCGAAACCGCAGGCTCTCAACGGGGATCGCCTCCCACACCGGGCGGTGGAGTAGGGCAGCGCACCAGCGATCGCGAATGGTGCGACTGTGGTCGGTGTCTTCGGGGCAGCCGATCAGCTGTAGGGCAGCATCGTTGATGGTGATAATTCGCCCTTCCATATCGGTGGAAATCACCGCATCAGAAAGGCTTTGCAGAATGTCTTTTTGGTACTGCTTTTCGACCAAGACGCTCTCAAACAGCTTGGCATTCTCTAGGGCGACACCGGCCTGAATGTTGAAGGCCCGCATGAAGGCTTCGTCTGAGGTGGTGAAGGTGCCCTGGGCCTTGTTGATCAGCTGGGTGACGGCGATCAGCTTGCCGCCCGAGTCATATACCGGCATGCAGAGGATATTGCGGGTGCGGTAGCCGGTACGCTTGTCGGCATCGGGGTTAAAGCGGGGATCTTGGTAGGCATCAGGGATGTTGAGCACCTCGCCCGTGGTAGCCACGTGGCCCACAATGCCGCTACTGATAGCAATACGTAGCTCTACCAGCGATTTGCCGTCGCCTGACTTCACCTTCGACCACAAATCGCCGCTCTCGTCGTCGATCAGCCACAGGGTGCTACGGTCAGCCTGCATGAGCTGACGGGCTTCTCCCATCACCGATTGCAGGGTTTTCTCTAGATCTAAGCTCTGCTCTAGTGACGAGATTGCCTTCAGCAAAGCAGCTACGCCTTTCTGGTTACGCGCCGCGATGTAGAACGAGTTACAGCTTTCGAGAATCACCCCTAGGGACTCGGCAAACTCTTTAAAGTGGCGCTCGTCTTGCTCGTCGAAGGGAGCGTGGTTGAGCTTGTTGAGCAGCTGCACCACCGCCACAATGTTGTCGGTCTTTTTGCTGAGCACCGGCATGCAGAGAATGCTGCGGGTGCGGTAGCCGGTCTTTTTGTCGTGGGTGGGGTCAAAGCGATCGTCGGCGTAGGCGTCGGGGATATTCAGCGGTAGCACATGGGTAGCCACGTGGCCCGAGATACCCTTGCTCATGGGTACGCGAATTTCGAGCGATCGCTCCCCATCCCCCTGGGCAATCTTCGACCACAGCTCCTGTTTTTCCTGATCCACCATAAAGATAGTGGTGCGCTCAGCCTGGAGAATCTGGCCGATTTTGAGGGTAAACGCCTCCAAAATCTGCTCCAGCATGACCTCCAACGACTCGTTGTTGATCATGTCGATGGCGCGCAGAAAATGCTCAAACTCCGCCGTGATTTGGTCGAGCAGACTGATGAACTGCGGGGTGGGCAGATCGCGCACCCGGTTGGTGAGAGAACTGGTTTGGTTAGCCAGAGACAGCGCGGTAATCATGCTGCGTTGGTTGAAGACCGGCCCGGAAAGGCCATCGATCTGAGGTGCCATAGGAACCTTATTCAAGCGTGGCAGATGGGAAAACAATGGGCGCAGTCAGCCGCCTGGATAAGTTGAGGATTGGGCAGGCTCATTCCAGAAGCGGCAAATCGAAAGGGAAACTCTTCCCCACGAAACCCTCTCTCCAAGGTATTAGTGAACCTGCTAAACACCTCTTACTCTAACCGTATACCCCAGGTCGTAGGACAGAAAGTTGCGATTTGCACAGAATGCCCCACCCCTGGCCATGACCTAACATACCCACGCCCCTCAGGAATGTGGCGCGGCGGTGCCGAAACTATGGGCCAAAAATGTGACCACCTCCCCCCAGGCGGCATCAGTGGCAGAGGGATCGTAGCGGTAGCCATCGTCGCGCATAAAGGTGTGGTTGGTGGGGTAGATCAGGGTTTTGTGGTCAACGCCTGCTGTTGTTAGGGCACCGAGAATCGTATCGCGGCCTTCGGTGGGCACATGGGGATCTTGATCCCCAAAGATCAGCAGCAGGCGGGCGGTGATTTCACTCAGGTGCTCCAGGGTGTTGGCCCTGTCTTTCCCCAGCTTGCCGCTGTGGATGCCGGTCGGATAGCAGCACACCGCCGCCTTGACGACAGGCCTCAGCGCCGCGCGACAGGCCAGATGGCCGCCGATGCAAAAGCCCACTGTCCCCAGCTGGCCTGGGGCAACGGCATCCGATGTCTGAAGCCATTGCAGCGCTGCGATCGCATCGGCGTCGTATTGGGCAACCTCCGTGCGACTGGCAGCATCATTACCCCGCAGGCGACCCAAATCATTCGGTTCAATCACGCTGCCAATAGGCTCTAGCCGATGAAAGATCTCAGGGGCAGCCACGACATAGCCGTATCCTGCAAGGCGATCGGCCAGGCGCAGAATTGGCCCTCCCAGTTGGTAAATATCTGAGTAGAACAAGATGCCGGGATATTGACCGGGAACGACAGGTTCCACCACATAGAGCCGCATCAGGCTGTCATCCACGGTCAAACCCACCTCGCGGCGTTTAATTTGCACGACCCAACCTCCAACAAAACGATCTATAAGATGAGCCGCGATGAATTGGAGAGTTTCAGATGGGTAGGGGGTAAGGGGATAAGGAGTAAAGACATGGTCATTTCAAACAGCCCATTGCAACCGATCTTAAACCCATCCACCCATCTACCCCTGCACCCATCCACCCCTGCACCCACACCCCGCTATGGTGAAGGATGATTTAATCAACAAGCAGTTGCGCAGAACACAAGCACTGGCATGACGACATTTTTTGCCCCCGATCCTGACCTGCAAACATCCCTAGAACGGGTGTTAGAGCAGGTACGGGTCGAGTTTGCGTTGATGCCTACTCAAATTGCCGTGACGTGGGTGGTCTATGACCGACCCTACATCGTCAATACTGGCGGAGCCTTGAGTGCCGATGATTTTTGGCAACGCCGCCCTCGGGGGACCAGTTATCGAGGGGTTGAGCTGATTTACCCGGCCAGCGTGGTGAAACTGTTTTACCTGGTTGCTGCCCATGAGTGGGTAGAGCAGGGAATGATTCCGCCGTCGGCGGAGCTAGATCGGGCGCTCAAGGACATGATTGTGGACTCTAGCAATGACGCGACTTCTCTAGTTGTCGATCTACTCAGCGGCACCACCAGCGGCCCGGAGTTGCCCCCTGGCCCCTTTGAAACCTGGTGTTACCAGCGCAACATTATCAACCGCTTCTTTCAGTCGTTGCCGTGGCCTGAGTTGGTGGGGGTCAACATGAACCAAAAGCCCTGGGGCGATGGCCCCTACGGTCGCGAGCGGGCTTTTGTGGGCGAGCACTATGAGAATCGCAACCGACTCACCACCGACGCTGTGGCCCGGTTGATTCACAGCATTGCTGGCGGAGTGGCAGTGTCGGCGGCGCGATCGCAGACCATGCTCTCCCTAATGGCACGCCACCAACCCACCGCCCTGCCAGAACCCGGCGAAGAAGACCAGTTCACCGGCTTTTTAGGAGAAGGCCTACCCCAGGGCACTCGGCTCTACTCAAAAGCGGGGTATACCAGCAAGGTGCGCCACGACGCCGCCTACTTTGAGCTACCCAGCGGCGAACCCGGTCTGTTAGTAGCTTTTATCGAAAGTTCTGAACACAGCAAAAATCGACAAATTTTACCTCGGTTGGCCAGTCTCATGGTTCAGCATATGGTGGTCAGTCTGTAGAGCTAGGGCCAATGTTCCAAGATACTGAACGCCCTTCGGTATTGATCTGCCCTAATGTAGAGTCGCGTCTATCCAAAGTAGGTGCAGAATGTTGTCAACATGGCCTCGCTCCTAGGCTGGAGATGGTACAATTCAGCCAATTTCAGAGGCACATGTGGTGTGTGAATCTGTAGCGACGGGAATGGTTTTAACTTTCCTGAATCTCACTACGGCAATGCGATTTTAAGAGCGATTAATCATTGGCATTTAGCCGATGAGCCTGACTGTTAAAAATCTGAGGAGTGAACGAATCATGGCGTATCTCAAGCAAGTTTCCCTGGCTCTAAGCTTGGCGGCTGTAGCCGGTATGGCTGCCCCAGCCCTGGCCCACAATCACTTGGCTGAGCTAGAGCTAGCCCAAAACAATTTAGCTGAAGCAGTCGAAAGCTCTACTGAAGCAACCGCTGAGCCTGTTGTAGCTGACGAAGCCACCGCCGCTGAAGTGCCTGCTGCGGCTGAAGTGCCCGTCGTCGAGGCGATCGCCCCAGTGGAGTCTGACGCCAGCCTGCTAGCTCTACCCGAGGCTGAATCGCTAACCGCTGACCAAAGCCTGTTCAATACCGCCGATATTGAGTCGGCTCTGACGGCGGCCACCATTGAAACCGCTCCCGCTGCCAGCGATTCTATTGACCTGGCCCAAGGCACCCGCCCAGCCTACGAAATCTCCCCCGCTTACCTGGGCGTGGGCGGCAACATCGGCATCGGCAGTCGCAACGACAGCGGGCTGTCTAGCTTTGGTTTCAACGTCATCAGCAAAATTTCCCTTGGTCCTCGCTTCTCGGTGCGGCCTGGGGCTACCATCACCAACAACCGGTCGAGCTTTACTATTCCGGTGACCTACAACTTCAGCACCTTGAGCTACAACGGCTTCCGTGCCCAGCCCTATGTTGGAGCCGGCGTCGATATTCCCACCAGTGGCGATGTAGGTCTGCTGATCAACGCTGGGGCAGACGTCCCCATCTCCCGCGACTTTACCTTTAACGCCGTGGGCAACTTCCGAGTCACCAGCGGCTTTGCCTTGGGCATCTCTCTAGGTGTGGGCTACAACTTCCCCTTCATCTTTGAATAAGACCTAGGGATAAACCATCAGGCTGCAATGCTCCAATGGAGTAACGGTAGCCATTTATAGGAAGGGGCTCGTGCTTAAGTGCGAGCCCCTTCCTTGTATACACGCTGCCAACCATGGGCTGAATCGCGAGGTTGACCTGGGCACTCTGGAATCAAGAGGCAGGGTGTGGCAATGGTAGAACAACAGTCCGTGGCCTGGGCAGACGTGCTCCAGGCGTTTCAGCAGATTTGGGGCTATAGCGACTTTCGCCCACCCCAGGATGCGATCGTCAGGGCCTTGCTCAATCGTCAAGATATTTTGGTCGTCCTGCCCACCGGTGAAAACTATAGCCCTCTTATTTATTTCTACAAAGTAAACAACAACAAAACAATACGCGTATACTATAATCGTGGAATGCTAACTAATAGCGGTTCGTTACCGTCCACGAAGTAAACAGCGTGAAAGTTCAAAAAGTTGTATTCCCGGATTCCACTGTCCCCAATTGGGTGCTGATTGGTGACGACTTTTTGCCGATTGAGCCTGTCCAGGAATTTTTAGACTACCTGCGAAATATTGACCGCTCACCAAACACAGTGAGAGCGTACGCTTATCACCTCAAGCTCTACTGGGATTACCTGGAGAGCAAGCACCTTGAATGGACTGGCGTGGGGCTACCGGAGCTGGCCGAGTTCATGATGTGGCTCAGAAGCCCTAACCCTGGAAGTGTGGTTTCCATGATGGAGCAGGAGGCTGCACGGTCAGAGTCCTCCATCAATGTGATTCTCTCCTCAGTGTGCATGCTCTACGACTTCCACGAGAAATGTGGCAACGTTCCACACATCCCTCTATACCGCACACAGGTTATGGCTGGCAGGCGATACAAAGGGTTCCTGCACCACATTACGAAGGGTAAGCCTGTTAAAACCCGGCTACTCAAGCTGAAGGTGCCAAAGAAGCATCCCAAAGCCTTGAGTACAGAGCAGGTTGAATCCATCGTTGGCGCTTGTACCCGAATTAGAGACCAATTCCTAATTTGCTTGCTTCACGAATCCGGGATGCGCATAGGCCAAGTTCTGGGGCTTAGACACGAGGACATAGCCTCTATGGACAATCTCATCAAGGTCGTGCCTCGTGACGATAACGCCAATAACGCCCGCGCTAAATCACGTGACCCTTATAGCCTGCATGTCTCTCAAGAGCTGATGGCGCTCTATACCGAATACCTAGAGAAGGAATTCATGGAAATTCTGGACGGCAATTTCAGCGACTACGTTTTCGTGAACCTCTGGGACGGGGCCATCGGGGAGGCCATGACCTACAACAACGTGATGGATTTATTCAGGCGGCTCAAGAGGAAAACCGGGATTGCTATTCATCCCCACATGTTGCGCCATACCCATGCTACAGAGCTAGTCCGGGATGGCATGCAGATGGCTTATGTACAGAAGCGGCTAGGCCATCAAAGCATCCAGACAACCATTGACACTTACGTCCATTTACAAGATGGCGATCTCAAGGAAGCGTACCAAAAATATTTAGAGAGTCGGGACCATGACGTTACAGCCGGAACCTCAGAAGAAGGGCCGACGATATCCGCGTAGAAAGCAACCTTCAGAAGTCATAATCCTCTGCAAGCACTGCAACGGCGGGAACTGCATCAAAAAAGGTTTCACTACAAGCAACCAGCGACAGAACTACTGGTGCAAGGATTGTGAGCGGGCTTTTATTGAACCCATCCCTCCAAACCTGTTTGACATAAACCCTGAAGATGAGTACCAGAAGGATGTTTGGGACTGTCGCCGTCTAGGAATTTCGCCGAGCGTTGGCAAACAGGCCTACACCATCAAATTCACGAAAATCTCTCAGCCTTGGTTGCGTCAAGCGGGCAAGGCGTTCATTAAGCTGTCTCTCAGCACCCTAGGCTTTTCCTCAGCCCTCAACAAGGTGGGTGCGGTCAACAAGTTTTCAGTGTTCCTTGCCAAACGGCACCCCTCTATCGAGCCAGCTCAGGTAAGCCGTGAGATTATCATTGACTTTTTGGCTTACTTGGCAGGCCAAAAAATAGCAGCAACAACCAGATCTCACCTTATAGGTGATTTACGAGACTTTCTGGAATTGTGCTATCACAACGACTGGCTACCAGTCACAAGGTATTTGATTCGGCGAGAGGACTTTCCTAAGCGCCCTAAAGCAATCCCCCGGTACATCCCGGAAGTTGTGATGCAGCAGCTCAATCAGCACCTGGATGACCTGCCAGAGCCCGTTATGCGGATGGTGCTGATAATTCAGGAATGTGGAATGCGCATCTCTGAGTTGCTCTACCTGAAGCCGGATTGCTTACTGCAAGACCGTGCTGGCGATTGGTTCCTGCGCTACTACCAGTTCAAGCTCAAGAAGGAACTCACCGTCCCAGTATCTAAGGAGGTAGTCCGAGTCATCCAGGAACAGCGTCAGTACATTCAGGAACACTTGAATGAGCCCTACGAGTACCTATTCTGCACTACCTATTGTGGCACTGGCTTTCGACTAAGAGCCAAGCTAATGAGCCGGATAACTTTCGCAAAGTACCTTAACAAGCTAGCTAAGCAGCACGGCATTTGTGATGAAAGTGGGAAGCTCTGGCACTTCCAGACCCATCAGTTTCGGCACACCGTCGGCACTCGAATGATCAACAATGGTGTGCCGCAGCACATCATTCAGCGTTATCTCGGGCATGAGTCACCTGAGATGACGGCTACTTACGCACAAATTCACGACCAAACCATGAAGGAGGAAATCGCCAAATTTCGCGGCAAGGTGGTGAACATATCAGGCCAGGTGGTTGAGCCCAATGACATTGAGGCTGATGACCACGAACTGCAATGGGTCAAGAAGAATATTCAGGCCCAGGCTCTGCCAAATGGCTCGTGTGCTCTGCCAGCTATCTCTAAGGGATGTCCTCATGCAAACGCTTGCCTGACCTGTACACACTTCCGAACGACCCCTGAGCATCTACCTACCCACAAGCAAGAGAGAGAGGAGACACTGAAGATCATTGACAAAGCTAAGGCTGGCGGCTGGCAGCGGATGGTTGAGATGAACGAGAAGAAGCTGGTCAGTTTAGACAACATTATTGAAAGCCTTGAGGAGGGTGGCGAAGATGGCTGTCAAACGTAGTGTTGATGGGTTGCGGCGGAGCGCGCAGCAAAAACACCAGGAGGCACTTGAGAAGGTCGAGAAAGGTATCCAGAGCCTCATTAAGGACAAACGCCCTATAAACTTCAACGCCGTCGCTGAAGCGTCTGGAGTGAGCAAAGCCTGGCTCTACAAGGAAGCTGATATCAAAGACCGAATTGAGCAGCTCCGGGCGCAGTCTTCTGGTTCCAAAAGACAGCCACCAGCCAACCAGCGGGCTTCAGATGCCTCAAAGGATGCCCTGCTTAAAACGATGAGGGAGCGCATCAAGCGCCTAGAGGCGGAGAACAATGATCTGAGGCGACAAAACGAGGTGGCCTACAGCCATGTTCTAAAGGCTCGCGATCTGGAGAAGGAGGTGCAGCGGTTAAGCGCTCATATCGAGCGCTTACAGAGACAGCCGCAACCTAATGGTGCCGCTGTAGATCCTCCTAACCTTGAGGCCATTCAGAGCGCCTTATCCGAACTGGATGTGGAGCTAAATTCGACGCTGGCAAGATTGATCAATCAAACTCCTACAGGCATTGTGGAAGCCGCTATTGAATCCCTCCAAACAGCTAGGGGCAAGGGACAAGTACGGAACCCTGGAGGTTTTCTGAACAAGGCCATCACGGATGCCTGGCGGCCCAACGAAGGACACCAGGGAAAAGTTGACATAGAAGAATTCAACCAATGGTGGAAGTGGGCTTATGCGGCAGGATTGGTAAAGGCAGCTACCCAGGAAAATGGTATTCAGTATGTGCTCAGAGCTGACAACGAGTGGATGCCCTTTGTTGAAGCTCGGAAGGCATATGTAAACACTAGGGATAGCGAAAGACCTTCTAAATAAAGGAAAGTAACACTAGGAGAAGAACCTAAGCGCGAGTACCACTCCGATATCTTCCGAGATAGCTTGATCTTCCATGGAAGTTTCGATTAATATAAAAGCGGCAGCCTATCGAAGACTGCCGCTTTACATGTTGCAAGGACCAGTAACCAAATTAGGGCAGGGAGATTGCGGCTCCTGATTGCCCGTTCGATCCGAGTCTGGACCTGTATGTACCAAATTCAAACCATCCATCAAGGAGGGAGGTTTTCGATTGGCTTTAAACACTACGATTGTAAGTGAAAGACCCCTTAAAAGTCAAGTTTCTTGCAGCCAAGTGGTGCAGATTGAAGACATTAGGCGCTCCGATGCACTAAGGGAGCTGATTAACATGACCATCTTCTCAAATGAAAACAGTCAGCAGTTTGAGGAGCAACAAGTTGCTGGCTTAAACAAAAGTGCTCTTAAGATCCTGGCGTTGCTCTTGGAACATCCCGAAGGGTTTACTACGGGTGAAATAGCAAAACAGGTTGGAATATCCCGCGGACAGGCACGGAAAAATGCTGCCAATCTAGTAGGCAGAGGCCTGCTAGAACGGACTGTTACTCCTCATAAGAGCGACAAAATGCCGCCTACCCACAAGTACAACTTGGGAAGCAGAATTGATGAAAAAAGGCTTAAAAGTGTGATTGAAGCTTTTCCAACCTTGGAGGTTAAAGCTCTAAATAACAATCGAGAGGAGATATTAGAGTCTCAAGAGATGTCAGAGTTTCCTGCCTTCTTTGAAGAGTATCTAGGTGATGTCAAGAGAACCTATCGGGGAGGCTATTGGACTGTCTTTAGTTGTGTATCTGACAATGAACCTATAACAGTCAGAGATATTCGGCTAAAAATCGGAGCCGGTAACTCTGTAACTCATTCTCGTCTGGCTAAGCTTGTCGAAGTTGGCCTTGTTGAGCGGGATAAGCGAGATAAGCAGTATATCTATAGCCTTACTCCAAAGGCTCGCGATATGAAGGTTCTGGCAGTAAATCTTCCAAGGCAAATATTGGAAGTGAGTGCTGCTAGGGATCTGATTCAAGCCAGCCTACCTAGTGATACTCCCCATGAGGCTGTTCACAGTGGACCAAGTGTATATGACCAATCTGAACACTACAACGATGGGCTAGAAGCCATGAACCACAGCACTTTGAACGATTTAGCCTCTGCTGTAAAACTGATAGCCTTTGAGATTGCCAAGTTGAATCAGAGAATAAGCAAGATTGAACGAACGCAGGAAATGATGGACTCAGATTTCAAGCTAGAAGAGATTGAGCGGATCGTCCGTGATGGTAGACAGGATGTAGGGAAGTAAAACAAAAGGCAGGTTTTGCTACCTGCCTTATCATGGGCCACGTGTTGGTCACCAGTCGGGCTTCCTATCCTAGGCTGCTGGGTCCGAACCCCAGGTGGTCCACCTTTACACCTTATACCCTTCAAGGACTGAAACTAACCTTCGTGAGGCTATGCATACATACGAAGCCTGCTAAGCAAGCAGGCTACAAATGACCTTAAGAGGTATCCAGATAGCCCTATTTTAGCGGGTTAGCCTATTCCAGGTGACAAATATCACTGCTCCCACAGGCCGAATAAAGGTTTCAGAATTGTTGTCTGGATCCTTTCAAGAACAAGGATTGACAAGTTATTCAAGGCAGCAGTGAAAAAGGCTTAGCAGCCAAACGAGACGTGCAAGCAGAAAAATAAGCGCGATCTGTTTAACGGCTAGGATGGCTTGGCGCAACAGGTCGAAATCGTGCGAGCCACCATGATAGTGGAGGGGATTCAGTACGTCGTGACCTTGGAAGGGCAGCGGGTTCCGTCCAGTGAAATGCTTAGAAGACGCCTGATGCAAGCAATATAGAAAGAAAATCCTTAACCAATTTGCACTAAGCTAAACTGGCAAACAGTGTTGTTCTTGAGTAATTCAAGAAATATGTAAATTAAACAAGAATCTGTACTAACTGTGATAGTATTCTCTGATCTTCCTTTCTTCATAAAAACTCCATTAATTGTCAGGAAGCATACATGCAGCCAAACAAGCGACCTATAGGCGTTGACTTATTTGCGGGTGCGGGAGGAATGTCATTTGGTTTTGAGCAGGCTGGGTTTGATATCCTTGCTTCGATAGAAATTGATCCTGTTCATTGCGCCACACATGAATTCAATTTTCCAGAATCCGCAATTTTATGTAGGGATATTACTAATGTAACAGCTAAGGATATACGTTCATCATCTGCTATTGGTAGCTCGAAGATTTCTGTAGTATTTGGTGGCTTACCTTGCCAAGGGTTTTCCATCATTGGCAAGCGCGATGTAGACGATCCTCGCAATAAGCTGGCTGACCATTTCATTCGATTAGTTGTAGACCTGGATGCAGATTTCTTCGTAATCGAAAACGTTCGTGGTCTTACTTTTGGAAAGCACAGGCATATCCTTGACAAGATAGTTTCAACTTTTGAAGCAAACAAATATCAAGTGGCAGTTCCTAGCGTGCTGAATGCCGCTAGATATGGAGTGCCTCAGAATCGTGAGCGGTTGTTCGTGTTGGGATGCAAAGAGGGTTTGCGCCTACCTAAATACCCTTCTGCTATCACAACTGCCCTAAAATGCAGTGATAAGTTGCCTCTTCTCAGCCAAACTGAAATGGTAATAGAGCCGTTCTGTCCAAGTGTCTGGGATGCAATTGGAGATTTACCAAATATTGAAAATTATCCAGAATTGTTAGAACGAGATTGGATTGAGGCCGAGTTTAATAAGCCGAGCGAGTACAGCAGCCTTCTTCGAGGGCTAACGACCGCTGACGATGATTACTCTTACCCACGCGAATACAATCCTCGTATCCTAACCTCAAGCTTACGACCCAACCATAAATCGGATTCGGTTGACCGATTCAAGATGACTGAACAGGGCAAGAGGGAAACTAAGAGCCACTTCCACAAGCTTCACCCTGAAGGTGTTAGTCCAACCCTTCGAGCTGGAACTCCTCGAAACTACGGGTCTTATACGGCTGCTCGACCAATTCATCCTTACCAGCCCCGTTGCATCACTGTGAGAGAAGCAGCACGACTACATTCCTATCCTGACTGGTTTAGATTTCATGTGACGAATTGGCACGGGCTCAGGCAGGTTGGCAACTCTGTACCTCCACTACTTGCGAAAGCAGTCGCTGCAGAGGTTATGAGGGCTTTAGGTGAACACCCGCTCAAGCCATCAATGAGCCACAAACCAACGAAAGAGCAACTACTGAAACTCAACGTGGATCAAGCAGCCAAACTGTATGGTGTTGATCCTGAAGTTATTAAACCTAGAATTAGAAAACCAAGCGAAAAGAAAAGCGAAGTAGTCAATTAACTAGAATCAAGCTACACAAATATTCTTGAAAAATATGGTGATTGGCGGTAGAAAAGGACATAAGTTTTTAGCATTTCGAGTGATATTGACTCCTTTTGATTAATTAGAAAGCCTAGCTTTTCATGAACAAGGTCTGCACTAAAATTGGGTAAGAAAGTATCGATATGCATCCTCTCCTTAATTGTTAAATCAGGCATGTCGATGCGCGTTGGCTCCTTCCAGTCAACGTTGCCAAGCTCCCACTGGTCTATTCCCGTTTTATTGAAAAAACTTTCGGATTGTGTCTTCTCAAGAAGAATTCCCGTGACGGTTAGCATCTCTTGGCCGTCATTATATGAAAAGGAAGTCAAAGGCTGAAAATATATATCAAGATCACCTCTCATAGCTAAGTTAGCGGCGTACTTTACGATTAAGTGGATTGCATTAGGAAATCCTCTCGCCGTCATCATATCTGGAGAGATATCAGCAAAAGGAAAGAGTTCGTTGCCCAATTTTTTCTCTAAATCCTTTATTCTTGCATTCCACGTGTCGTTAGGCTGGACTGTTTTATTCGCCTCCACGTAAGAAGATGCATGAGCGTTCAGAGTAATTTTAATAATATCTAAAGAGCTAAACCTATCAATAATAGACTGAAACTGTGCGATTTGACTGCCCAGTTGCGCAGGTTTTGTATAATCCAACCAAATAATCGTTCTCTCTTCTCTTATAAAATCTCTGACGAAATCGTTACTATCTTGCAGAAGACAATTGATGCAGTTATGGGGTAGATTAAATTGCTGCCTTTTGTAAACTTCCTCATCCCTCTCAATGGAGGTCATGCTGCTGATGCCAAAACGGTTGTGAATATATTTGAAGTCCTCAAGAGAATGCCCACCAAAGCCAACATATTGATACTTAGAAACATCACAGAATCTATCAACCTTTGACAGAAGCTCCATGAATGCATATCGGTCAACTGCTTTGTTCTGCCGCAGATGGTAGGGAATGGTTGCTCCGCTCATTTCTTGGCACTTTTCAGAACTTGTTCAAAACACGCTTCGCCGACTCTTGAAGGTTCACATTCAGAATCTTCAAACAAATATTCAGCAACCATTTCAATTTCTTTCTCAGGTCGAGAAAAACTTACTTTTCTTTTTCTCTCTCCAACCTCAGCAGACAACTCTGGTGTTGGAAGCGTAGGCGTAAACTTTCGCTCTTTGTAAAAGGATCTACTCTCACTGGTTCTTTTATTAACCTGAGTCCATCTCTCTTTAGGGATTGTCTCAAAAAATTGAATCGGGTCAGCGAGCCTAGCTTGCTTTGTTCTCGTCTTTTCTTCCTCCAAATTTTTTTTCCACTTATATGTATACGAGGTGAAGACTTTAGTTCCTTCTCGCATAAACTCCTTCACATACAAGTACAAGTTAGAAGAGGCGTCTATTCCTCGTTTTGTAGTTGTAATCGGTAGCTTACTTGCATCTTTGCCTTTGCTACGAAAATGTATAACACCTGAAATAGCATTGAACTGAGGATGATGCCCAGGAACAGTTAGCTCACCCCAACCAGTCAGTCGGCTTTTGTCACAATAGAGAACCACACGGTCATTACAGATGACTGTCCAGCCTGATGTTTCACTGCTATTTTTGACACCCTTCATTTCATCGTCTATTTCTTCTCCATCAGGAATATCTTTATAAAAGCCCACAGCTAATTTTATCTCTACTCCATCCTTTTCGGCCTCGTACAGGAAGGGAGCAATAGCTGCCGCATTGTTCTGTTTTATTTGTTCAATTCCGTCAGCAAGAAGATTAAGGGGAAGAAGAGGAACTTCAGATCCATTAACTATAACTGTGAAACCTTTGTTAATAATATAGCTATAATTATGGGAGATTTCACCTACAAGTGAATTATGCAGAACTGATTGCTGTGGTGGTGAAAAAGCTATGGCTATCTCGTCTCGTAAATGCGTCACTTCAATTACAGTACCGTTCTCTGGTAGCCAACGGTCTGTTTCTTCCAAAGGCAGATCCCACTCGCTATCAGAGGATAGCCATTCTGGACTAATGGTAACTTTGAAGCTATCAGACGCGGTTTGAGAGGATACTTGGCTTGAGCAACCCATCTTAAAGATGGCTCTTTTCATGCCAATACCATAAGTTCCAATTGTGTAATACTCCGCATCATTCTTGTTAGCTGCCTCTGGCCTTCCCATTTTGAAGGCATACTTCTGAGCTACTTCTATCGGAATTCCTCCACAGTTGTCTTTAATGATAAATCCTTCTTTAGAAAAGGATATTTCTGCACGAAAGTTCTTATACGGTTTATCTGATTCGATGCTGCTTTCCGGTGCGTTTCGCTGAATTCCATCTACACAGTTGTCAAGAAGATCAAGAATTGCATCCTTCAGATCAATGTCACGAGTGAGCATTTCTACGAAAAAGTTCTTAGTCGGTGATGCATCAACTCTAGGATGCGATTCTGTCTCACTTGAAAAAGCCACGTCTAACTCCGAAATATATTTATTTGGACTAGCAAAAGACAGAACCCTAGCTATCGCAAAAACTAAAGCTTTTCCGCTCTTGAAGCAGTTTTGTAGTACATTTGTATGCTTAACCGAAAGGACGCGGCTGCACACTTAACACAACCTTGATAACTCATTACCACCTGTGATTGCAAGGTGAAGCCCACTGAATTTATACGTCTTTACTAATAAGTTAAAATAAACAATAAAAATTTATTTGGTGAAAGTAGCAGTTTTCACTATTGCACTGTTCACGCGACTGTCTCTATTGAACCCGGTTAGCTACGCTTCCTTGCCACACGCATTGCTTCCCAACTCATTGGGTTTGTACCCTTGTGCGCTACATGTCAACTGTGGTCGTCAAATTTGGCGAGAATCCAACCAATAAGGTCATCGACACCCCGACGCTTGAACTAATCGACTGGCTCTTGCTAGAACGCATCTCGATAGCTAGTATTGCCTAGGCATTTTAGGTTTCCGAGCAATGGTTACAAGATTATGTCGCCTGCGAAGCGGGCCAGCCACAATACTTGCAGCCACAGCAATCCTTTGGATGCTCAGTCTGAAGCCAAGCCATTTCACACTTTGGGCAGCGGCCTGTAAAAAGCGGGTGCCAGTCCAACGTATCTAGCTGCTGCTTTAGCGTCTGGCTCACTAAAGGAGAAGGGACTGACTTTCCATCGTAGATAGCGTCTGGGTCATCGGGCATAATGGGCCTCATTCTCTGACTCACTCTCAATATGCCCTTATACGTCTAACTCCCCGTGCCGTCTGGCTGCTCATCATCGGCCAATTGCTGATCGATCTGTTGTTCATTGTCTACGCCTGAGAGAGCACCCTGTGGCGGAGCAAGGTCACGAACGTGCTGGTAGACATGATGAAGCAGAGTCTTTAGGCGTTTGGGAACTCTAGTGGAGTAGTTCCAGGAGGCAACTATGCCTTCTCCAATGAGTGAGCCTCAGTCGTTAGAATTTCGCTTTGAAGCAGACGGTAATCCACCCGTAAGTGGCACCATAGTCCCGATTGGTGGAACTCTGCCATGCTCCTTCAAAGTCCCCACTGGCAAGCTGCTAGACGTGATTCTGGCCTTGAGCGCTTCCGGTCGCTCCTTAACCGGTAAGGCAAGACAAAAGGCGCGACAAAAGGCAAATGCTTGGCTCTACAACAGAACACGGCCAGGCTTCTGTTTTATGGTCAAGAAGAATGTGTTTCACATTGCCTATGCTGGCCAGCCTGATGGAGCTGGAACCCAGCACCAGTGGCACATCTTTTGTATTGAGTCTTACCAGCAACAAGTCGAGCTGCTCATTCATGGAACGGCTCTAACTACTCCCACGCAGCAATCCCAGCAGAGTGGAACAGGCGGTAACTACACCAAAGAGTGGGGAGGCTTATATCTACGTTCAGAGGCAGAAGTACGGATAGCGGAAGCGCTTGACCAAACTGGATTGTTATACTTCGCGAACGCTCGCGGACGAGTAGGGCTCAAGGACACCGTAGTCAGCAATAACCAACTGACAGGCAGGGTAGAAGCCGACTTTATGGTGTTCTATCGAGGGACTTGCCTGATCCTGGAAGTGGATGGTCAGCACCATAACGAACAGGGCAATACTGTTCGGGATTATGCGCGTGACAGAGTGCTTCTGAGGGCTGGTGTTCCTACCGTGCGCTTCACAGCTAAAGATTGCTTTGAACATCCCCAGAAGGTCGTATCGGAATTTCTGTCCATCCTCTACGAACAGCAACGTAGTACAGAACCCGCAACACACTACGCTCAGTCTTACTAAGTCCCGCACCAATCCACCATGTACTTCGCAAGAGAGTCAGATCTACAGCGATTTCTTTTTGACTTCTTTGAGGAGACCGGTAACTCACCCATGTGGGAAGTGCCTACGACAGGGGGCGGGCGCGTAGACATTGTGACCGACCGCTACATTATTGAGTGCAAGAAGACCCTGACTCGCTCAAGTCTATTTCACGCAAGTGGTCAGATGACAACCTACCGTAGTGACTTTCCTGGCAAAAGAGCGGTTGTTGCTGGACTCTCACCTAAGAGTGGCGACAGTGAAGCGAGGAGCGTTGCTGAACGATTGAAGATGAACGGCGTTCTTGTCTGGTTCATCGACGAGATGGAGGTATTTCAAGACTTCTACCAAGAGCGCTATGAGGTTTATGAGCCTGAGCCTGAGCCTGAGCCTATCTTTTCGATGCCTGGCTCAACCGACTATGGGTATAAACCTAGCCAGGGAGACTATTTCAGCAACGGTAATTGGGAGCCTGTAGCTTGGGTGGTAGGCGGAATTGTAGTGCTTTTCCTCATAATTGGCATTGGCATAGGAGTCTCTTCCAGCGACTCGCCTGTGCACCAGCTTCATACCGCTGCAAGGGCCTGGGATCAAAGCCTTGCGGAGAAAGCCTTGCAGGAGCTTTTATCCTCTCGGGATGACTGTCAGCATTTGCTTGGAGTTGAGATGAGCCGAGTGTTCTCTACCTATGGGCTTCAGGGACTCAATCTGGTGCAAGCCTACCAAACTAAGATTGAGAAAACTTCCACCTGTCGGTACCCACCCTTGCTTAATGCCCCTGACCAAATTCCTTATGATTCCATTCGGTTACAGTAAACCACCAATCGAAAGGGCATCGGGTCTAGTTGAGTGCCTTAGCTATCTCAGCACCCAGGTAATCTAGGGCTTTCTGGCGAGCGTGATCAGCAGCAGCCCGTGCTGACTCCGCCAAGATGGTATCTGTGTTTGGGGTAAACTTCAGCGCTCCACCTAGGTAGCCTAAGGACTTGCAGTAAACATCACCTAGGTTGGTGGAGGCGAGGCGTTTAACGACCTGGTGGTCACCTTTCTGTCAGGCTTGTAGCTTCGTTACAAGCCTGACAGGGCATCCGGCACTGGTTCGTTAACAGGAGATGAATGACTGAAAGCCTTACTGGACAAGTATTTTCAGGATTTCAGAACGAATTGGCTCAAACCGCTACCAGATAAAGGTTGTGGAGATCCATCTCCTATTAGGAGACCAGTATCTTTAATGTACTAGATTACTTTAGAGGCAGTTTTCAGAATTCTTTAAATATTTCAATTTCAAGAACAAGAAAGCAGATGCTTAAACCATGAAGCTTTCTAATTACTTAGGATATATAATCCATTACGGAACCTTGATCTACTCCCGTAAGACGGCGATACATCAAAACTGCCTCTGGCTCGCTAAAACTAGCAACAATGTCAACAGCTAACCTTACTCGTTGGCTCTCACTGTCACCTTCCTCAAGTAACTTATTAAGTGATCCCATTCTTAAAAACCGAGCAGGTATGATGTTTAATTGCTCATCCCTCAAAGCCGAATTATAAATGTCAAATAGTTCTCTAATGATTCTTTTTTGTCCTGCTTGCTGGGTTGCCAGCCGAGGATTTAATATCACATACTTTCTTACAATAAATTGAAGGAATTCAAGCTCTATATGACATTGTTCAGACCTCTTAAGGCTGAGCCTTTTTTCATCTTCTATTACTACAGAAACACTCTTGATATATCTTTGTATCAATCCTGATGTTACCTGTTTCACATAGGATAATTGTTCAACTGAACCAGGTGCATATTCAGAAGAATACAACCTATCAAGGAAATTATAAAGGATGTTTCCATGGTCTTCAGCATTTATCAGTTTCTTATGATCTTCAACTTTTAAACTGTTTAGCCATGTAACAAAAAGTTTCTGGAATTCATAAGAGTTGCCAACGAGAACATCTAGTGGAATCAATCCTGCCAAGTAAAAATCTTCTAAATCATGGACACTATAAGTCACGTCATCAGCAAACTCCATGATACTCGCTTCAAGGGTTTGCTGCTCTACTTCAGCGTCTTCAAAATGCTCTCTGGCAAATTCAAAGGCTGGAAAATCTAAATCGTAAACCGAATACTTTTTTCTTCTTTTTTTGAATTTTGAATCTTCTTCTTCTGCTGACTCTTTTTCAGTTCTATAACAAATCCAAGGATATTTAATAGTTGCATTTAAAGTTGCACGTGTTAAATCAAGGCCAGGATACTCTGTTCGGTTAGGTTCTAATAAAGTCAGGATTCTAAAAGTTTGAGCATTGCCCTCAAAGCCATCCGAAAGCTTTGCTTCCCTTGCAATACGATTAAGCTCATATTCTGCAACATGGCCAAAAGGCGGATGGCCTAAATCATGAGCTAAGGCAGCAGCCTCAACAACATCAGGATCTAGTCCACCGCCTTTTGCAAGGAGTTCTGGCGATGTTTCCTTAAGAATTTTTTCGGCAGTTCGCCTTGCAAATTGAGCTACTTTAAGCGAATGAGTCAGCCGATTGTGAAATAGGCGACCTTCATTTGCACTTACTACTTGAGTTACCTGAGCTAACCTCCGAAAGGAGTGGGAGTATAGCAATCTGTCACGATCTATTTGAAAAGGTTGTCTTTGATCAGCCTTTTTCTTTTTCCCGAACTGACGCTCTTCTCGTCCTTTGCTCATCATGATAGTCACGAGAACCTTGCTAACTTTGTTCTAGTAGCCACTCATTATTAAATTGAGCTTTACCTTGTTCAACTAGTCTCCATGCAACTTCTTTGCCAACACTTTTGCTAAAGGTGACCTCTTTATCTTGCAAAAGCGAGGTTATGTCGTCAACACTCAAAGCCCTTTCCTTTAGCTTCTCATAAACGACAGAATCTAAACACTTGTAATTGTCGGAAACCGAGTGCAAATCGGTTGTGGTTTCATTAATGACTGCCACTGCTTCCCACCTACTTGTTTAACCTATGACTGCTGAAACAGCATAACCCTTCAAAGGCTGAATTTCATGTGCCTACGGTTCTACTTCATCGAAACATAACTTATGCTGTAAGGCCCCCTGAGACATCGCGATCTTGAGCAATACCTCGTTTTCTTGACCGCAATCACAGAATTAGTGCATTCTACGTTACTAAAGGGTTTTCATTTCACAAAGGAACCCCTAGGAAGTCGAACTTTAGGGGCTCACTGCTTGACACGTTTTTAGGCTGCCTCCCAGGGTGGTAATTGGTAGCGCAGGAACTGGATCCTAGAGAATCAAATGCGGTTATAATACTGGGCTTCAGCGTTTTTAGTGGCAAACAAGGCGAAGTACAGAGAGGATTATCACTACTTGCCTGACGCCAAACCTCTTGGAGCTGATGATATGACTGAAGATAAACTGCACCAGTCCCTAGCCGGGGTTTTTAGCTGCCTCAAGGAAGCTGGACTAAAAACTGAGTACTGGCATAGTGGCGGCGGCATCTATGGCGTGATGGTGTGGATAGAAGATGGGAAGACTTTGTTCTGGGCTCCAGTAGACGGAAAGTGGGGTTATGAATTAGGTGAGGCAGATGGTGACTTCATCACAGGCGGCGACACGGAAATAAGCGCGACAAATTTTGATGAAGAGGTGTTGACCAAAGAAATTCTAAGCTCAGTCCGAGCTTTTAGTGCCACTTAATATATAGATGAGGTGCCCCATCTTAAATCCTTGTGGATATATCTACAACGTAAAAGCCCTGCACGGCCAAGGATTCAGGTAATCGGCTCAAGATAACCGGTGGCGGAAAATCGGTGTGCTTTCAGCTGCCGGCGCTGCTGCAGTCGGGCCTGACGCTGGTGGTTTCGCCCCTGGTGGCGCTGATGGAAAACCAAGTGCAAGAGCTGCACGATAAAGCTCTGCCTGCCGCTACTCTCCACAGTCAGCTGCCGCCACCCGTGCGCCACCGCACCCTCAGGGCGCTAGAACGGCAAGAATTGCGCCTGCTCTACGTTTCGCCTGAGACCTTGCTCAGCCCGCCCGTTTGGGAACGGCTCTGCCAACCGAAACTTCAACTCAACGGCCTCATCCTAGATGAAGCCCACTGCCTAGTGCAGTGGGGTGAGACCTTTCGCCCCGCCTATCGCCGCCTGGGGACAGTGCGAAAAGCGCTGCTAGACTGCCGCCCCGCCGGCAGCACCCTACCCATTGCGGCCTTTACCGCCACCGCCGATCCTGCGGCTCAAACCGTTCTGCGCGAAGTGCTACAGCTTCAGTCGCCCCAGGTGGTGCGGCTCAACCCCCACCGTCCTAACTTAGATCTGCGGGTGAAGGCCGTGGTCAGCGAAGGCCAGCGCAAGGGCGTGTTAAAGCGCTACCTTGAGCAGCACCCCAACCAGGCAGGGTTAGTCTACGTGCGGACTCGTAAAGACAGCGAGGCGCTGGCTCAGCAGTTGGGCGATCGCTATCGAGTAGCGCCTTACCACGCCGGGTTGAGCAGCCGCGATCGCCGCCAGATCGAGGCTGACTGGATGGCCGACAAGCTCCAGTTTGTGGTCTGCACCTCGGCTTTTGGCATGGGCGTCAACAAACAGTCAACCCGCTGGGTTGTCCACTACCAGGCCCCCTGCACCATTACTGAATACGTGCAGGAGGTGGGGAGAGCCGGACGTGATGGCAATACCGCCGAGGCCCTAACTCTGGTGAGCGAACCGACGGGCTGGCTAGAACCGGGCGATCGCCAGCGAGCTAAATTCTTTGAGGCCCAAACCCAAGCCCTACAGCAAAAGGCCCAACGCCTAGTGACCCAAATTCCGCCCGAGGGAGACGTGCGCGACATTAGCCAGCAGTTTGAGCACGGGGCTATTTCCCTGTCGTGGCTGCACAGCGTCGGCCAGCTAGAGTGGGTGAGCCCGTTTCAATATCAGCTCATTGCCCGGGCAGAGCAACCATTGCGATCGCAGGAGTCAGCTAGCCAGCAGATGCATCAGTTCCTCCATAGCCGTCAGTGTCGTTGGCAAGCCCTGCTTGTAGCCTTTGGTTTTCGCAGCGAGGCGCAGCGCCTGGGGGGGTGTGGGCATTGCGACAACTGTCATTCCTCAGGCAAACCTCGTCGGCCAGCCGTGAACTAATTGCGGGTTTCCCCCGTCTTTTAAGTCATGCGTATACCAAGATTCGCCTGCAATCGCAGGGAGCAAGATTGATTATTTGAGGGCTGACGACACCGGTTTTTCTATAGTTTTTGTTACCGTTAAATATCACATTCTCAAGTTGTGCGTTTGATTATTTCAGATAACTCCCGTAGCATGGCGAGGATACCCATACGGTCTCTATGAATATTCTTTTGGTTTATCCCCGCTTTCCTCAAAGCTTTTGGTCGTTCGACAAAACGCTAGAGCTAGTTGGGCTGAAGGCACAGCTGCCCCCCTTAGGACTAGTGACCGTAGCAGCGATTTTGCCCCAAACCTGGGACTACAAGCTGGTAGACCGCAACGTGCGGGAAGTGCGCGACGATGAGTGGCGCTGGGCTGACATTGTGATTGTGTCGGCCATGATTGTCCACCGCGTAGACTTTTTGGACGTCGTACAGACCGCTAAGCGCTACGGCAAGCTGGTGGCGGTGGGTGGCCCCTACCCCACCGCTATCCCCCAAGAATCTGAAGCCGCCGGAGCTGATTTTCTGGTGCTCGACGAGGGAGAAATTACCCTGCCCATGTTTGTGGAAGCTGTGGAACGGGGCGATCGCAGCGGCACTTTCCGCTCCGGCGGCGAAAAGCCCGATGTCACTGGCACACCCGTGCCCCGCTACGATCTACTAGAAATGGATGCCTACGCCGAGATGTCGGTGCAGTTCTCTCGCGGCTGCCCCTTCCAGTGCGAGTTTTGCGACATCATCGTGCTCTACGGCCGCAAGCCCCGCACCAAAGACCCCGAGCAGCTGCTGGCCGAGCTGCAATGCCTCTACGACTTGGGCTGGCGGCGCAGCATCTTTATGGTCGACGACAACTTTATCGGCAACAAGCGCAATGTCAAGCTCCTGCTCAAGGCCATGAAACCCTGGATGGAGGAGCACGGCTATCCCTTCTCCTTTGCTACCGAGGCCTCTGTGGATCTGGCTCAGGATCCAGAACTGATGCAGATGATGGTCGACTGCAACTTCGGCACCGTCTTTTTGGGCATCGAAACCCCTGACGACGAAAGCCTCAACATGACCAAAAAGTTTCAGAATATGCGCGACCCCCTCTCGGAGTCGGTGATCTCCATCGCTCAAGCGGGGCTGCGGGTCATGGCCGGGCTGATCGTCGGCTTCGACGGCGAAAAGTCTGGGGCCGGTCGGCGCATCTACGAATTTGTCGAGCAGACCGCCATCCCCACCGCGTTGGTGAGCATGCTGCAAGCCCTGCCCGACACGGCCCTATCCCACCGTTTAGAGAAAGAAGGCCGCCTGCTGAGCAAGAGCGCCGACATCAACCAAACCACGCTGATGAACTTCGTGCCTACCCGGCCCATCGAAGAAATCACCGAAGAATACATTCAGGTGTTTTGGGATCTCTACGACCCGCTGACGGTGCTCAACCGCACTTTCCGCCATTTCTTAATGCTGGGCGAAGCCCAAAAGCGCAACTACAAAAACCGCACGACTTCTGCCGGTGCCCCCGATATCAACTGGGTCACCATTCGCGCTTTTTTGATTGTGGTGTGGCGGCAGGGTGTGCTGCGCAAGACCCGTCTGCGATTTTGGATCAACCTGGCCATTATTCTATGGCGCTACCCAGCGGTAGTAGGTAACTACGTGTCGGTGTGCGCCCAGGCCGAGCACTTCATCGACTTCCGCCAGATTGTGCGGCAGAACATTGAGGAACAGCTGGCGGCTTATCTAGAAGCCAAGCAAATCACCGATCAGACTGCGGCAGCTGCCGAAACTGAAGCTGTGGCAGTGCCCGTCAGCTAAATTTAGCTTTGGCACCCCGTTAGAGAAGACCTAACAAGATGGCTGAGAAACTTAGGTTTCTTGGCCATCTTTGATTGAAGGTGTCGCTGAATTAAGTCTCGAGCAAGCTCCTCAACCGTTTTAAGAAGCGCAAAACAGAGTACAGATTATTGCCCCGGTTGAGCAAAGAAAATAGGTCAGACGCGGCATACCGGGGCGCGTTCCCCGGCACGAGTTTGAGGAATAGAAACTCGCTACCATTCAAGACAACGCCAAATGTTGGCTTGGCTGAGTCAGGTGCCGCCAGCATGTAAGCCAAGGCCTGAGGAATAGCTTTCGTAATCGAAAACTCGGAGTTTTTTGCCTCGATTACGGTGACCCACAGTTGCCCTTGAATCACCACGACATCAATAGAGCCTTGGATGATATCCCCCTCATCCTCTGCCGCAACTTGGATCGAGGTTTCACCGTCTACCCGAAACGGCGGCTCATAAAATCCAGCCAAATCCAGCAAAGGGGAAAGCACCACCATCTTGACGATGCTCTCCATCACCGGATACTCCAGCAGATAAAGATAGTTTTGCTTGATTCGATCCAGCGATCGCTGCTCTGAAGCCGTTAATTCGGGTAAGTCGTGCTGCCATTCTGTAAAAAAGGCATCATCGTGCACCTGTTGCAGGCCAAATTTTGTCTTGAGGTCGTGGAGTTTGACTTTTCGGGCTGCAATTGTTTGCCCCATAGCAACGCCCTAGGATGACAAGTGTCTCCATCTTAAAGGGAAGAGGTTAGCGACGGCTTGGCCCTAGGGACGCCGCATCTGTCAGACACGATCGCCGCCACTGTTGGTAGGCCCGTTGATAGTCGGCCCAGGCTTTAAGCTGGCCATCGGAGCCTTCGTAGCGGTGCTTAAATTGCTCCCAGCAGACTTTTTCCATGGGGCCTCTCACTGTTTAGAAACGGCTTGTATAAAAAGTTTTGGATCCTAATTTAATAATGGCAAAAACCTTGGGATCAGGGTTGACCTTGCAACACAACTTGAGATCCTGATGAATTGAACTCTATGCAGCTAGGTGCTTCTAGATTTAGCGCCATTTCTGGAGAAAGTTGACCGTCAGACACTACATCTAAAAATAATCGGGTATGATGCGTCTGTAATGTAGGCATAAAGACTTTTCTAGCCAAAAAGGGCATCGGAGAGCCTAACCTCCAATGCCCTTCTAGAAAATGAACTCAATTACAGAGTGTTACAACTTCTGCATTGAGTAAAATCCCGCAGTCACAAGGGTGCAACGCGAGTTCCGTAATTAACTAGCGGTCAATCAACATGACTAACTTACACCAATCCCATGAAATCGAGGCAACTAATTTAGGGTTCTTAGCTCAGTCAACCTATGGTGACTTTAGGGAGAGACAGCAAGAGGAAGTGCAACCAGCGGTATCCGTAGATCCCTTCTTTTCTCCACCAGTAGTGAGTACAAGCCTTTCTATCGGTGTCATCCTTGCCCTTACTTACTTTGTTAAGGCACTAGGCGAATTAGTCCATCCACGCAAATAGGCTTTCTAAGCCTCTGCTTGCGTACCTCAATGATGAGATTCTATGGCTAGTTGAGTAAGCAAGTTAGCAAAGCTTGCTCAGCTAGCTAAGCCTAATGCTTTTCTTGGTTCATAAGCAATGCTTATGAGAGAAAACTTGCATTCATTTTTGGCCATCATTCATTTTTGGCCATTTATACTTTCCCATTTATACTTTCCCATTTATACTCTCCTACATATAGCGGCAAGGTAGAGAGGTGGAATTCTCTAGACTCTTTATCTAGCGTACCAACTATTTCTAAAAAGGCTGGATCCCATGGTTCAAGAACTTCCCCGTACCCGGTCACAGGGGCCATTCCCTGAGGCAGCTCCGGCGGCGTTTCCTGTGTTCTATCGCACCTACAGCCGTCGGGGCGAGGTGGTAGAGGGGCAGCGCGAAACCTGGGACCAGGTGTGCGATCGCACCATAGCCGGTCTGGTCGAACTCGGTAACCTCACCGCCGACGAAACCGCCCTACTCAACCGCATGCAGCGCCAGGCCAAGGCGCTACCCTCTGGCCGCTGGCTGTGGGTGGGCGGCACCGCCTGGAGCAAGCAGCCCGAAAACTTTTCTGGGGCCTACAACTGCACCAGCACCGACGTGGTCGACTGGCGCGCCTTCGGCCTGATGATGGATCTAGCCATGATGGGCTGCGGCACCGGGGCGATTCTCGAACCCAAGTACATCAACCAAATTCCCGTCATTCGCAACCGACTGATCGTCACCATGGCGGGCGACATTGGCGAAGCCCCCGTGGCTGAGCGCCACGAAGTCACTGAGGTCACCATCGAGGGCAACCAGGTGACTATTCGCGTGGGCGATAGCCGCCAGGGCTGGGTAAAATCCTACGAAACCCTGCTGGAGCTGTCTACCGACGATCGCTTCACGGGGGATGTCAGCGTCACCATCGACCTGCGCGACGTGCGCCCCGCTGGCGAAAAGCTCAAAGGTTTTGGCGGCGTGGCCAACCCCGTGCGGTTATCGCTACTCTACGATCGCTGCGCCAGCATTCTCAATAAGGCTCTGGGCCGTCAGCTCAACTCGGTCGAGTGCTGCCTGCTGATCGACGAAGCCGCCGCCTGCGTGGTGGCCGGCAACATCCGCCGCAGCGCGGGCATGCGCCAGTTCGACAGCAATGATGAATTGGCCGCCAGCGCCAAAGACAACCTTTGGCAGCAGGACGCCGAGGGCAACTGGCGCATCGACCCTGAGCGCGACGTGCTGCGCATGGCCAACCACACCCGCGTCTTCCACACTAAGCCCAGTCTGCAAGACTGCGTCGATTCGGTTCGCAAGCAGTTTTATTCGGGCGAAGGCGCAATCCAGTGGGCGGGGGAAGCCAAACGCCGAGCCGGAGCCGACGATCGCTACGGTCTCAACCCCTGCGGCGAAATTCTGGGAGCCAACTTCCACTGTAATCTGGCGGAAGTACACCTCAACCAGCTCGATCCGACAAACTTAAAGGATCAGGAAGACGCCTTTACCGCAGCGGCACTGTCTGTAGCCGTCTTGCTGAATCACCAATTCCAGGAACCCCGCTACCAAAAGTCGCGCCTGGAAGACCCCATCGTCGGTGTCTCCTTCACCGGTCTGTTTGACTTCTTCGTGATTGCCTTTGGGGTCGAGTGGCTGCGCTGGTGGGAGGCAGGCCGCCCCAACACCATGCAGGGACTAGATTTCAAGGCCAAAGAGCAGGAGTACCTGACTCGCTGGAAGGATATTGTGCACCGGGTGGTGGGGGAATATTGCGATCGCCACAACCTGGCGCGCCCCAACCGCTGCACCACGGTACAGCCTGCGGGCACCAAATCGCTGCTCACGGGCGCTAGCCCCGGCTGGCACCCCCCCAAGGCCCAGCGCTTCATTCGCCGCATCACCTTCCGCAAGAATGACCCAGTGGCGATGGCCTGCATCGACTACGGCTACTCCATCGTGCCCTCCCAGTCAGATAAGGACGAGAACGGCGGTTTGCTCAACGATCCTTTTGATCCCCGCTGCACCGAGTGGCTGGTGGAAATTCCGGTCGAGGTGCCCTGGGCGAATGTGCCCGGTGCCGACGAAATCGCCATTGAGAAATTCTCGGCAGCGGCCCAGTTCGACTTCTACATGCAGGTGCAGAAGCACTACACCACCCACAACACCTCCGCCACCATCGAGTTTCGCGAACCCGAGCTAGAGTCGCTGGCCGAGCGCATCTACCAAACCATCCAAAACGACGAAGGCTACATTTCTGCTGCCCTGCTGGCCCGGTTTGACGACCTGCAAACCTTCCCCCGGCTGCCCTTCGAGCCCATCGACAAAGCCACTTTTGAAGCTTTGAAGCAGCAGGTAGAATTGCGGCGCGGCACCGAGAACTTCCACGCGGCCCTGTCGCGCTATGACGCAGGCGAGGTGATCGAGGCTGGCCCCGCTGGCTGCGACTCCGACAAGTGCATGATGCCGGAGAAAAAGCCCGACTAGATTAACCGGTTGAGTTTAGAGAGATAGCGAAAGGGGGCCTGATACGTACAGGCCCCTTTTTTTTGGGTTTCGGGCAGTATTGCCGCAGTTGATTGAGTTGAGCCCCTTTGACAGGCGCAATCTTTTGGTAGGGGCATTGTGCTGTGTCACCCGACGTAAGGTTGTCCCCCCACGATACGACATAGAGTTGTGCCCCTTCGGCGCTTTAGCGGTAGAACATAAGACGTTGGAT